>Ga0255753_1000627_pt1 | contig 45262 bp, 37 predicted proteins | sample 041ome_10_FD_179953 | JGI IMG/M metagenome (GOLD analysis project Ga0255753, IMG submission 179953) | Coastal salt marsh microbial communities from the Groves Creek Marsh, Skidaway Island, Georgia - 041412US metaG (version 2) | ecosystem: Environmental > Aquatic > Marine > Intertidal zone > Salt... | reverse complement strand
CAAGCGCGTCGAGGCCGGTTTGGGCAAGTGTTGTCGCGCTCTCGGATACCAAATAGGTCCGTGACACCGGGGACGCAAACCCCTGAATATCGCTGGTGAGCGGTGCGTCGTGCTTCAGGTGCTCGGTCGCATGATCACCGATCATGTTGAGCACGGGAGAGCGCGCCCGCTGCGCATTGTGGAGGTTGGCGATGCCATTGGCGAAGCCCGGGCCCAGATGGAGCAGTGTCAGCGCCGGTTTGTCTGCCATGCGCCCGTAACCATCGGCTGCGCCGGTCACCACGCCCTCAAATAAACATAACACCGCGCGGATTCCAGGCTGTTTATCGAGCGCGGCTACCAACTGCATCTCTGAGGTGCCGGGATTGGCGAAACAGGCATCGACGCCGTGATCAGCCAATGCGTTGATTAAAGACTCTGCGCCGTTCATGACTGGATCCTGAAATCTGAAAACATCAGCATGATACCGCTTCCGCTGTTTGTTACGAGACAGTATCGATTGCCATCGGCTCGGTCGCTCGAGAGCGACTAAATTGGCTCTGGAGCCGGATCAGGTCATTCTGGCAGCAGGCTCGTGTAGCGGCCGACTCCACTGGTTGAGCGACGCGTGGGCCGCCTCGCCAGACACGGCGGGAGTGGTGCCCCGCAGCGCAGCGTAGCCTCCTGAAATGTTGGTGGTGCTCTTCAGGGCGTGGAGACGGTGTACTTACTACTACCTGTGGTGCGGTTCTCGGCGCGAAACCCCGGCGACCTCATCCTCTCCATGGAAAAAGCCTCCGCTTGATCCAGATAGTGGGGTGACTTGGGGTTGGTCATTTGGCTACCGTACTGATGCGTCCCGAGGACGGTCTGCTCGCCATCGGCAGTCCACTCGATGAGGTAGTACAAGCCATCACCTGCCACCACTGTCAGGTAGGGATCGTCTTCATCGAGTCGCTCCGCATACATTGCCCGCAGGGTGTCGGGCCCTCCAGCGGCAGGCCAAAATCGGTCTCCGCGTCCATGCTGTTGCACTGTCCCCCATTCGGGATCCAGCCGACCTGAGACAGACTGCACCGAATCCATGCATTCCCGCAGCGCATCGCGGGGTTCTGGTAGTGGCTCGCCTGTGCGCTCTCCTTGCCACTCCGTCAGTAAAATGCAGACGCCTAAGGCCGCACTTTGATTGGCTTTGTCCGTATGCAGATTCCAGTTGGCAATCAAGGTCAGTGCGGTGCTCTCATCTTCAGACTGAGGTTCCAGATCGGCGATGGCGCGCAGATACGCATAGCCCCGGTAGCGCGGAGAATAGGCATTGTCATGTTTGATGGCGCTGAAATCGCCGAGACTGATAGCGGTATCGGCTTCGAGTAGCTCCAAACCCCTGACGGCACGATTGGTCATTCGGGTGGGCCAGCCGCTCTCTTTGGGGTATTCAGCGATGGGAGGATTACTCCCCGGGGAGCTAACCTGAAACGGGGACTGATTGGCGCTGTGAACGTATCCCGAGGGTGGGTTGGTTACGCTGGGTAGTTCTTCCATCGAGAGATAATCGTTCCAGATTAAATCACTGCGATCGCCCGGAAGGTACTGATCCCAACGCCACCCCGGCGCGCGTCTCGGCATCATGGCGTTGTGAATAAAATGGATCGTCCCCTCGGCGTTGGCGTAGACAAAATTGAAGCTGGCAATGTGCTGAAGGGCGATAGCCGCGCGCCACTCCTCGAAGCTGCGTGCGGCACTCATGGCAAGCCACTGCTCGACTTGGCGAATCTCATCTATCCCGGCATACCGCACCGCATAGGTGCCGTGATCGGTCTTCATCACGGGGCCGTGGACTGACCGATAGCCTTTTTCCGTTACCGTCCAAGGCAGCCAGCCCCAGAGCAGCACTTTGATGGGGATGTCGAATTGCTCCAGCGTCTGCCATTCACCGTCCAGCCGATAGCGATTTTCGTTCTCGGGATCGATATCCAGTACATACACGTCTACCAGATCGGGTTGATTGACCGTCGCACCCCAGCCGTGAAATCCGTTGAACCCCACGCCCAGCGCGGGCGCCCCGATAAACATGCCCCCCATCACGTTGAGGCCCTCACCGCTTTGCAGATGTGCCTCGTACCAGGAGACGGGGCCGGTCAGGGGCTGGTGAGAATTAATCATCAGCAGGGTTGATCCGCCCGGTGTGCGAGAGGGGCCGACGGCAGTAGCGTTAGAGCCCAGCGTGATGGCGGTATTGGGAAGCTTGGGTGCCTCACTGATTTCGAACTGTCGCGTCTCGGCCCTGAGATCCGTAATCGATCGCTCAAAGCCGTAAAAGAGGAGGTGCCTGAACATATGCGCGGCGATCACGTCCTGGGGTGTGACGGGAAGCACATCAAGACTCACGCGTTCGGGGTGCAATGCTGCAAAATGGTTAAAACCGTCGGCAAATGCTTCGAGATAGCGGTGTGTCTCGGGCTTTAATTGTGATTCATAGTCGCGTGCGATGACGTCCCAAATTTTGAGCCATTGCACGAGATAGTCTGTCGCTGCGGCGTCCCTGCCAAAAATCCGTGCTGCCTGACCGCGATAGTAGGGCAGTGTTTCCTCCAGAATTTCCCAGCCGTCCTCGGCTTGGGCGTATGCCAGGCCAAAGGCCATGTCTGCGTCGGTGGCGCCAAATATGTGTGGCACACCCAGTGCATCACGCTCAATCGTCGCTTCGAAGGCCGTTGCTGTTTGGGGCCACGCCAGGCTGGCGACGAGCATAAAAAGTAGTGCAGACAGCTGAGGCGACCGGCCTAGAGTGATACGTCGACGACGTTGCATATTAAGCACCCCCTTGATATATCTAAATGATCTAATCATATAACCAAAAAGTGATAAAGTGGTGACTGTGATTGAGAACAGCGCTTTAGCGGGCAACGGCTTGACCATATTCACATGGGGCGCGGGTACCGATACAAAACCATTAATAATGAGGGGATCAGCATGAGACATAGCAAGAAGACTGCTTGGGTAGGGGCTACCTTATATACGGTACTGGCAGCCGATGGTTTTGCCACGAATGGTTATTTCACCCACGGTGTGGGTACCCATAACAAGGCGATGGCAGGTGCGGGTGATGCCTCGCCTACCATGGCGATTGACGCCGCCAACAATCCCGCGTCGGGCGTACTGATTGATCAGCAGTGGAACCTGGGGCTGGGTATCTTTTCGCCGAATCGCGAATATACCCTCAGTGGCAGTCAATATATGGGGCAGGGCGGATCCTTCACGTTGCAATCCTCGGCTTCACAAGTCGCAGGCACGGTCGAGAGCGACAACAATTTCTTCCCCATTCCCTACATTGCCTACAACTGGCGCATCGACGATGAATCGGCATTGACCTTTTCTTTTTATGGTCGGGGCGGCATGAATACTGAATACAACGGCGCCGCTGCCACGTTCGACCCCGATGGCCCGGGTCCCGCACCGGTCATGACTCTGGACGGGACGTATGGTTTCGGCAAGGCCGGTGTCGATTTGATGCAGGCGTTTTTTGATATCTCCTATAGCAGACAGTTGGGCAATCTATCCCTAGGTTTTGCTCCGGTCATTGCCTACCAAATGTTCGAGGCTGATGGGGTGGGTACCTTCGCGCCTTACACCAAAACCTACGCCAACAGCTACATGACCACCGGCATGCCCCAGATGCCGCAGAATCTAAGCAACAAGGGTTCGGATTCAAGTGCGGGTATCGGCTTTAAATTGGGGAGCGTGTGGGCTGCCTCTGATCAGGTTTCACTATCACTCGCTTATCAGTCAAAAATCTCCATGGGGGAGTTCGACGATTACAGCGACTTGTTCGCAGAAGCGGGTAGTTTCGATATTCCTGCATCTGCCAGAGCGGGTATCAGCTTCCGCCCCAAACCTAACCTCGGTTACCACATTGACGTTGAACACATATTTTTCAGTGATGTGGACTCTGTCGGCAATCCGCTCGCCAATGTCATGGGCTGCCCTACTGCAGGGATGGGGGGGATGAATGTCGAGAATTGTCTAGGCGGTAATGAGGGCTTCGGGTTCGGTTGGGACGATATGACGGTCATTCAGCTGGGCGTTGATTGGTCACCGAGCGGATCACCCAATACCACCTGGCGTTTTGGCTATAGCTACGGCGAACAACCGATACAGTCAGCTGATGCGACGATTAATATCATCGCCCCGGCGGTGATTGAGCAACACTTCACTGCTGGCTACGCTTTTGAGCGGGACAATGGCCACGAGTTTTCGATTTCTGTCATGTACGCGCCCGAGAACAGCGTCACGGGAGCTAACTTTTTCGACCCCAGTCAACAAATCGAATTGACCATGGGCCAGTTTGAGGTTGAGGTTTCCTACCGTTTTTAAACCGACCAATAGCGGCATTTGAATCGGGGTGGATAAAATCCACCTCATCGCTAACCCCCGCTAAAGAGACGCCACGTAGGCAGCGAGATTGCCGATATCTCTATCGCTCATGGGCTTGGCCACAGGATACATCATCACTGAGTGCGCGCCGCGCTCCTGCCCCGCTCGGTGGGCGGTCAGTTTGGCGATGATATCGGTCGCATTTCAATATTCATTATTTAGGGGTGCCAACGCGCCGGCGTTATCGCCATCGCTAGCGTAATCCGCCATCAAACCTTTGCCCGTTTTGGCTATTAAACAGAGTCACGCGCACTTTGTCGCGGCTTTGTCCATTTTGGGCGCATAAGCCCACCCTCAGCAGCACTCCAGCGTTATGTTCTGGTCTCCGCACTGCCCAAACCGGCAATCCTTTTATTTTAGACATAGTGTGTATTGCATCATATTGTCTAAAATTAAAGGTGTCCTATAGACATAATTAATTTTGGGGTGTATTTTTTGAAGGGTTGAACTTTAAATGACAATAATAAATGCCGGGACACAGCGACATCAGCGGCCGATTGGCCTCAGCGATGATGAGAAACAGAGCGATCTCTTCGCTGCTCCTGTTTGTCGTGACGCTGTTCTTTGCATGGGGGTTACAGGGCGTCGAGCTGCGGACTATCTTTTCAGATCTGCTGCCCAAGAATCATCCCTTCGTTCAGACCTATAAAGATCACCCGAATTTCGGCAACCCGCTAACGGTCACGGTCATGATCAAGGCGCGGGAGGGGGATATCTATAATCCCGCAACGCTGCAAAAAGTATGGGACATCACCCGCGATATCGACCTTGCGCCCAGCGTTGACCACGATCAGATTCTCTCCATTGCTACTGAAAAGGCGCGTTACTCCAGAGCCACCCCGTTTGGCATAGACAGTCAGCCGCTGATGGGCGATCGGGCCCCGGCGAATGAACAAGAGGTCGCGGAGTTTCGCGCGCGGCTGAACAAGGCACCCAACACCAGAGCTTTCCTGGTTTCTCAGGACCATAGCGCGGCGTTGGTGACGGCAACCTTTATCGAGCGGCGATTGGATTATGCCGAGGTATTCGATTACGTGCAGACGCTTGCCGCATCGAATCGTGATGACGGCCACGAAATCTTTGTAGCAGGGCAACCGATTCTGACCGGCTGGGTTTACAGCCACCAAGTAGAGATGCTGGGTATTTTTGCCGTCACGACGGTGGCGCTTATTCTGTCTCTCGTCCTTTATATGGCTAACCTCGCTGGTGTGGTTACACCGCTGTTAACGAGCATAGTGGCGGCCATCTGGGGTTTCGGTTTTGTGGGCTGGCTGGCTAAACCAATAGAACCCCTGATTATGGTGGTGCCGCTTTTATTGGTGGCGAGATCGTTCAGCCACTGCGTGCAGTTTGTCGAGCGCTATTACGAGATTTACCAGCAGTGTGCCAACAAGCAGGAGGCTGCGGAGCGTGCGCTGCGCGTCATGATGGCACCTGGCTTTTTGGGTATCTTGACCGACGCGGCGGGGCTATTCCTGATCATGGTTGCGCCCATTCCGGCTATGGAGCGTTTTGCGCTTTTCTGCGGGTTCTGGGCGCTGATTTTGTTCCCCACCAATGTGCTGCTGTCGCCCATTATTCTCTCGCTCCTCCCCGAGCCCAAAAATGTGCAACAGATTTTGGGGGCTGACGGTCAATCCGGTGGTAGCCACCGTGTGATCTATCGATTGCTCCGTGCAATTGGTCGATTGAGCCACGGTCGACGCGCGCGTTTCAGCGCGATTGCGTTGATCGTAGCGGTGGTGTTCAGCGTCACGCAGGTGTTGCAGATCCAGGTGGGTAACCCGGTCGAGGGCTCCAATTTGCTGTGGGAGGATTCGGACTACAATCAGGCGGTCTCGCAGATTAATCGTCATTTCGCCGGCCTCAACACGCTCGAAATTGTATTCGAGGCCAAAGACCCTACTAACCCGAGCCGGGTATCACGACAAGCCGACACCGTTTTCTCGATGCTGGCGCTGCAGAGCACGCTGGAGCAGGGCGATTCGCCGCCAGTGGCTACGCTCTCTTTTGCAGACTACCTGCCCGAGGCGAATCGACTCTTCAGTGGCGGCCATCCTAAGTGGTCCCCGCTGGACAACGACCAGCGTGCAGTGACCGCGGCGGCCAATGCCGTGATGGTGGGCACTGGCCCCAAGGCATTTCTGCACGTTACGGATTTTGTTCAGCAGAACTCGACGGTCTCCCTCTGGTACAAGGACAACAAGCAGGAAACAGTTGATTTGGCACTCGCGCAGGCGCGCCAGGCAGTGTCCGCGGTGGGAGTCGACCACGACGCCTTCACCGTCCGTCTCGGCACCGGCACCATCGCCCTGCAACAGTCGATCAATGACACCGTCGACTACTACCAGTGGGTGATTCTAGGGCTCCTGAACCTCGTCATTCTCATCACCTGTAGCTACGCCTATCGCTCGGTGGTCGCCGGCTTCTTGCTGCTGGTGCCCGTAAACGTCTCCAATCTGCTGCTCGGCGCGGTGATGGTGCAGCTCGGTATTGGCCTTGATGTGAACACGCTGCCGATTACGGCGATTGGCGTGGGCGTGGGGATCGATTATGGGATCTATTTGCTGAGTCGCCTTTGCGAGGAGTTTTCCGATACCGGTGACCATGCGGCAGCGATTGACCGCGCCGTCGCCACGACGGGCAAAGCTATTTTCTTCACCGCATCGATCGTCCTCATTGCCATCTTGCCCTGGTACTTCCTGTCGGATCTGAAATTCCTCGCCGATATGGGGCTGCTGCTGGTGATGGTCATGCTGATCAACATGGTGATTGCACTGATCGTGATTCCGCTGGAGGTCTGGTTCGTCAGACCCCGGTTTCTTGGCTCAAAAGATTTGTTGGTACTCGAACGCGAAACAGAAAGACCGGAGGGGATGGCCTTTTCTTTTTCGTCGTGACATGGGTGTGCAGCGCGCCGTTAACGCTGCACTAAGAATAATTTAAGAACGATAAACGGGTGGGAAAAACATGCATATCAAGAAATACGATTACAACTACAGCCGGCGCCATTTTCTCGAGACAGTGAGCAAGGGCGCCGTGGGTGCGGGCGTACTTGCACCGCTCTGGCCGCTGATTTCAAACGCTCAGGACATTACCAAGGCATATCCCGACGAATTGCTGTCGATTGAGGGTTACACCAAGGGGAAGGTCAGCACCGGTGACATGATCACCGCCGATAACGTCGAGTACGTAAAGGACTTGCTGGATCCGATTGCCTATATCGAAGTGAAAGATATGGGACGGCAGATCAAAATTGTGAAGTCCACAACCGATGTCACCAAGCTGTTCCCCCACGAGTATCTCGAGGCAACCCTGCGCAATCAGGGTCAGGCGGTACTCGATGAAAATGGCAACGTTGCGACCCAAGATGGTTCCCCTTGGATCGGTGGCAATCCTTTTCCTGACGCCAAAACCGGGCTGGAGGCCTACGCCAATCTGACGCTGAGCTGGGGCCGCCACGACCAGGCGCTCTATGCCATCAGGGACTGGGATATCGGTCCGGATGGGGCCGAGCAATATCAATACGATTTTTGCTGGTCGGAGCAAAACACCATTGGATTGGTGAACGACGATCAGCCTTACTGGCCGGGCCGCGAGGAAATCCTCCGATACAACTCGATTTGGTTCACCTATCCTAACGACTCCCGAGGTACCTCTTTCGTCAGTACCTGGTACAACGACCAGCGTAGGTTCCCAGACCTATTTGGTTACATACCCGCCTTTAAACGCGTCCGACGCTTTCCGTCCAGTCAGCGCTTTGAGCCGCTGGTGCCCGGCATCACGCTGTTTCTTTCTGATGGTTGGTGTGCTGGCGACCCCATGCTGACCTGGGGCAACTACAAAGTGGTCGAGCGCAAGCCAATGCTCGGTGGCGTGTCAGGAAACTGGCGCGGCAGTAATCCCAACTCGGAGCCCTCCGTGCACGGCGGGCCCCAGGGGAAAACCTTCTTTGAGACATCGATGGAGCTTGTGCCCGAATGTATCGTTGTCGACCTTGAGCCTACCGGGTACCCCAGGGCGCCAGTCGGCAAGAAGCGCGTGTGGCTCGATACCCGCAACATGATGTTCACCAGCTGCGTCACCTATGACCGGCGCGGTGAGCTCTGGAAGTCGGTTGAAGCGCCAACCAGTCAGTTTGTCGATGGCGATGTCGTCAAGATGGATGGGAAGTACCCCGGATGGAGCTGGACCCACTGTCACTGCCACGACATTCAGACCAACCGCATGAGCCGCTTCTATCACGCTGAAACGATCAGGGGTGGTTTTGAGTCTGGCTGGAATCAGGGTGATCTGTACGACAAGTACATGACGGTCCCTGCGATCCGTCGCCTGGGTGCGTGAGTAAGGGCCTGGTTGTCGTGATCCGTTTGCTTATCGGTTCTCTAGTGTGTGTTGTTGTCGGAGCGGCCTGCGCTTCGATGACAACCAGTGCGGGCGTCGTGGCGGTCAACCAAGGCACAGCCCACGAGGCGCTCTACGGGCTCTGTCTCAATGAGGGGCGTGCGATTGCGGTGGGTCAGGGCGGCCTGGTGCTCGAGTCGCTGGACGGCGGTGAGACCTGGAGTGAAAGGGATCGTTTCACCGATGCGGCGCTGCTAGACGTGGATTGCGGGCCCCGCTCTCAGCTGTATGCGGGTCAGGGCGGTGCGCTGTATCGCCAGACTGGCGAGTATTTCGAGGCGCTTCAATCTGGCACCGATGCGCGCCTGATGAGCGTGGCGCAATCGCGAGACGGCAATGTGGCTGTGGCAGTGGGGGCGTTTGGCACCATTTTAGTGTCAGTCGATCAGGGCCTCACCTGGCGAAGCGCTGCGCTGGATTGGTTTGCCGTGCTTGATGATTACGTCGAGCCCCATCTCTATGACGTGCACATCTCGGCGGGCGGACAAATCACGGTGGTGGGGGAATTCGCGCTGGTGATGCAGTCCGACGACGCCGGTCTTACGTGGCAAACGCGACATCGTGCGGAGTCCTCTCTTTTTGGGCTCTTTCTCGACGCCTCCGGTACGGGGTATGCGGTGGGTCAGGAAGGCGCAGTCCTCGCTACCGGCGATGGTGGTGAAACCTGGGTCACGATTCCCACCCCCACTAACGACATCTTGCTGAATATCAATCGCAGCGACTCCGGCGCTGTACTGGCTACCGGCATTCGCAAGTTCATCGTCAGCCACGATCAGGGCGCGACCTGGACTGAATACGACAGTCCCGCTCTGACCACCGGCTGGTATCAGGGCTTGGTGTTACTGCCTGCAGAAGAAGCGTCGGCAGAGCAGGTCATGCTCGCCGGCCATCAAGCGAACATTTTGAAAATTGAATTGCAATAAAAAACAGTCCTACAGGGGAGAAGTGATGAAAACAGATCAGAGGAGTGTGAAAGGCGCGCTCACCAAAGCGGGTCTCGTACTACTGACAGGGCTCTCTCAATCGGCGCTCGCTGTTGATTGGTACGTCTCGGGCTTCATTCGACAGGAGGGTGCTTACAGTCTTAACAGTAGCAACGAGAACCCGTGGAACCAGTCCGGGAATGTCTACAACGGGGTCGAGGCACCCAATGCGGTAGAGCAACTGCTGGGACTAAGCCCCGGTACCGTCACCCGCCCGGCCTCCTACACCGAAAGCAATGACTGGAACGTCATGTTCACCCGCGCGGAACTCGATATTGACGCCACGTTCAACAGCAACCTCAAATTCGTTGCCAAAGTGCGGGGTCTCTATGCCTGGGACATTTATGATAGTGGCCCGGGAGAGACCAACTACTTCGAGTCTCCTTTCCGCGGAGACTGCGCCACCCGCCTTGAGGTTTGCGGCAAGGACTACATGGTCGACCTGCCGTCGTTTTACTTCGATTACAACTCCGGCCCCTTTTGGCTTCGGGTCGGTAACCAGCAAATCGCCTGGGGTGAATCGATCTTTTTCCGTGTATTGGATAACCCCAATGGACTCGACCTCCGTCGACACTCCGCTTTCGATTGGGCCTCTGAGGAATTTGCAGACAAGCGGGTGCCTGCGCTAGGGATTCGGGGAAGTTATCGCTTCCAGAATGACTGGGAGCTTGAGGGTTGGGTGCAGGAATTCCAGCCCACCGTGCTGTCTGATCTGAACACACCTTACAACCCCATTACCTCTACCTTTGTCGTGCATCAGGAGGCCACTTTTGACGAGATGGATGACGAGGTGAATTTTGGTGCGCGATTGAGAGGTCAGGTCGGTGAATTGGGTTTGCAATTTACCTACACCGACCGAGTGAACCCCGACGGCGCGTTCCGATGGACAGAGAGCGGCATTAACGTCTTCGACCGCGCCGGAATCCCCGACCCGGGCATCGGCGGGCTCTTGGCCAAGACGCCTTTTGAGCCACTGTCTGGCGGGCTGGGGATTTATTCCGCGATTCAATGGATGACCGAGGCCGGGGGTTCACGTCTTAATGGCTCGAATCTGCAGGCCTTGCTCGATGACTTCCCGGCGGCGCAAATGTTAGTGAGTGGTGCGCTGGGCAACTTTGGGCTGCCCCCGAATACGCCTGTCGATAGCTACGAGCTGTCCACCTTGATTCTCGATGCCTTCTTCTCGCCCAATCTCGGCTTGGGTGAATTCAGAGGGCATATCGAGCGCAAATTCCATCGTGAGGAGATCTTCGGCTTTGGTGCCAACTACATGTTCTTTGGTGAGCAGGACTCCTTCCTCGATCAGCTGATTGTCCGATTTGAGGCCACCTTCACGCCGGACCGCGTGTTCACGGACCCGTCGCTGCTTGGTGCTGACTTCCTGGTAGAGGATGAGTACATCACTTCACTGGTCGTTGAGAAATACCATCGCTTCTCGCAGAGCTTTCCTTCGACTTACATGGTGTTCCAGTGGTTGCACAAATCCGAGAGTGACATTTTTGGGCGTCATCTCGATGGCTATGGCGCAACCCCCTTTGGCCCGCCGACCGGCCGTAGCAATTTCAATGCGTTGTCCTTCGCCTTTCAACAGCCTTCGCCCACGCTGAAGTGGCGAACAGATTTTGCGGTGTTGTGGGACCCGGAGGGTGGCTATCTGATCCAGCCCGGCCTGCGCTACAAGCCCAACAAGTCTGTGAGTGCTGAATTTTTTGCCAACTTTGTTGGCGGTGGCGACGACAACATGGACGCGATGTCGACCTTTGATTTCGTCGAAGAAGTGGCCTTTAGGCTGACTTACCAGTTTTAAAACGCTGGATCCTATGCCGCGTGCCGGATCAGCAACTGCTTGAGCAGCGTGTGACCGGCCGCGGCAACGAGGCACAGCTAACGATCGAATTGGAGAGCAAGGATGGGTAAAACAGTGGATTACAGCGCCGCCTTTCGGCTGGATGGCAAAGTGGCCGTCGTCACAGGAGCGGCTGGAAACTTGGGGGCCGAGATGTGCACGGCGCTGTCGGGAGTCGGTGCATCGGTCATCGCAACCGACGTCAATGAGCAAGCGGTCAAGGCGGTTGCTGATCGCTTGAGCGCAGGGGGTGGGGCCGTGACTGCCATGGCCCATGACGTCACCGTTGAGGGCGAGTGGGAGGCCGCAGTTGAGCTGGCCATGAGCACCTACGGCGGTCTCGATGTTGTCGTCAACGCCGCAGCGATCGTGCCAATGAATATGCTGGCAGAGCTCAACGTCGAAGAATTTCGTCGTGTGCAGGACGTGAACGTGGCGGGTACCCTGCTGGGTTGCAAACACGCGCTACGCGCCATGCGACCGGATGGCGTCAGTGGCCGCGGTGGCTCGATTATCAATCTCTCTTCGGTAATGGGACTGTCGGGCTCGATTGCGCTCGCTTCTTACAACGCATCAAAAGGTGCGGTGCGGCTGCTGAGCAAGTCGGTTGCAGCCGAGTGCGCCATGCTCAAAACCCACGTGCGCTGTAACTCCATTCACCCTGGAGTCATCGACAGCGACATGGGCTCTCTTTTTTACCAGCAGCTCACCGAATTAGGCATCACTCCGAGCATGGAGGCTGCGGAGGCGGGGTTTCTCGCCGCAGTACCCATGGGCGAGCCCGGCCGACCCTCGGATATCGCAGCGGGCGTGGTGTACCTCGCTTCCGACGCGAGTCGCTATGTCACGGGCTCCGAACTGGTCATTGATGGCGGTTTTTACGCCACTTAATTGAATTCTGAAATAAAGAGGAAGAAAAGAATGTCAGACGATTTAGTGATTTCCGGTGATGAGTTTCACGCTCGTGACCTCGAGCAGGCTGCCGTTATCCGTAACCCATTCCCATACTACGACATGCTCCGCGACAAGCCGCTCCAGTTTGGTGTGCGGGGATACCCGCCCGGCACGGTGGAGGGGATGGACGAGCCAATCCCGGCGTGGGCGGTGCTCAAGTACAAGGATCTGATACACGTTGCTTCCAACCACCAGATCTTTTCTTCCCGTGATCGGATGCAGGAAAAATCCGATGCGCCGACGCTGATGCTTGTGAATCACGATCAGCCCGAGCACACCTTTTTGCGGACCATTGCCAGAAAGGCATTCTCACCCAAGCGGGTCGAGACTGACGTCGCGCCATGGCTCCACCAGACGATTGCCCACATGCTGGACGAGGAAGGCTCTGGCTACCTCGACGTCATGACCAACCTCGCAGCCGACCTGCCCGCCCGCTTCATCGCGAGGTTACTGGGCACGCCGGCGGAGGATTTCAAGAAGATCCGCGGGTGGGCCGACGCCTACATGGGCACGTCAACCATGACCACGGAAGAAAAAGCGGCCTCCAACGTCGAGTTGCACGAGTACTACACGGCTCAGGTTGCCGAGCGATACGACATGATCAAGCGCGGGCAAGCCGATGATGATCTGCTCACCGGTTTTATTACCGCCGAGGGGGACGAGGGGCGCAAACTGACCCCTGAAGAAGTGGTGCGTTTCTGTATCACTATGGTCGCGGGCGGCGCCGAGTCGAGCGTGTTCCTGATCGGTAATCAGGTGGCTGCGATGCTTGAGATGCCCGAGATTTATCAGCAGATGCGCGAAGACCGATCGCTGGTGAGGCCGTTTCTTGAGGAGAGCATCCGCCGGGACGGGCCGATCCAGAGACTGTTCCGGGAGACGCTAGAGGACACCGAGATCGCCGGGACCCCGATCAAGAAGGGCGAGTGGGTGTGCGTCTTTTTCGGTGCTGGCAACCACGACCCGGAAATGTTTGAAAACCCGCACCAGTTTATTTTGCATCGTCCCAACGTCGGTAAGAATCTGACATTCAGTCATGGGATTCATCACTGCATCGCCTCTCTCGTCGCGAGAAACGAAGCGGCTGGAATGATCAATGGCATCCTGGATCGCTACAAGGCCGTCGAGCCCGGCGATGGTCCGGTGACCTATCAGGATCGCAATTTCATTAACTACGGGCCCTCAAGCTGCCCCGTTAATTTCGTGCCCGCATAAGCCGGGAAGGAGAAGGTCATGTCTAAGGATCACAGCGCAGCAGTGCAACTCGATATGGTGATTGTCGGCGCCGGCTTTGCGGGGCTATACATGATCCATAAAGCGCAGGAAGAGGGCCTATCTGTCCAATGCTTCGAGGCGGGTGACGGGGTAGGGGGTACGTGGTACTGGAACCGCTACCCCGGGGCGCGTGTCGATATTGAGTGTGTCGAATACTCCTATTCCTTCTCGAAAGAGTTGGAGCAGGACTGGGAATGGACCGAGCGCTACGCGGCGCAGCCTGAAATTGAGCAGTACGCCAATCACGTTGCAGACCGGTTTAAGCTTAGGGAGAAAATCCAGTTTGAAACTAGGGTCGTGTCCGCCATTTTTGATGAGGCGACCGGACGCTGGACGGTGACGACTGACCGGGGGGATGAGATTTCTGCGCAGTACTGCATTATGGCCACGGGTCTCATTTCGGCGCCGGTAGACCCAAAGTTCGAGGGGTTGGAGACCTTCGCAGGCGAGCAGTACATGACCAGTCGATGGCCGCAGCAAGAGCCCACCTTTGCAGGCAAGCGGGTTGCGGTTATTGGCACGGGGTCAAGTGGCATACAGGTTATCTCCGAGGTCGCAAACGAAGCGGGGCAGCTCTACGTATTGCAGCGCACCCCTTCCTACACGATCCCGCTACAGAACCATGCGGTTGACCGCGAACAGGTGACCAAGATAAAGGAGAACTATTCGGCGTTGCGCGAGCTGCAATTCGATTCCTTTGCCGGCTTTACCTTGGTCCATTCCGAGCTGGCGCCACTGCCCTCGCAGTCCGCGCTTGAGGTGAGTGACGAGGAGCGCCGGGCAGAATATGAAAACCGTTGGGCGTCTGGCGGTTTGTCACCTTATTACGCCTACACCGACAGCCTGCTGGATGACGAATCCAACGAGACGCTGGCCGAGTTTGCTCGCGAAAAAATTCGTGAGCGGGTGAGCGACCCGGCGATTGCCGACAAGCTCTGCCCGGATTACCAAATTTTGACCAGACGTTTGTCTCCGGAGACCGACTACCTTGAAGTCTTCAATCAGGACAACGTGGAGCTGGTGGATTTGAACGACCGGCCCATAGAGCGTTTTACGCCTGCTGGCATCGTGGTCGGAGGAGAAGAGATCGCGGTGGACGCGGTGATCTTTGCAACGGGCTTTGATGTGATGACCGGCGCAATGGATCGCATCGATATCCGTGGTCGTGGAGACAAAACGCTCAAGGGTCACTGGGGAGAGGGCCTTACGAGTTATCTGGGCATGATGACCCATGGGTTCCCCAATCTGTTCTGGGTGAACGGACCGCACAGCCCTTTCTACAACCCAATTCTGTTGGCTGAGTACCAGGGCGATTTTATTTGCAGCCTGTTCTCTCAGGTCCGCGCGCATAACGCGCAGCGCATTGAGGCGAATGAAGATTCCGAGCGGCAGTACGTTCAGCTGACCAATGACATCGGCAACATGACGCTGTTCCCCAAGTCGGATAACTATTACATGGGTGACAACATCCCGGGTAAACCGAGGAACGTCGTGTTTTTCTTCGGCGGTTTTCCGCTCTACCGAGCGCAGTGCAGCGCCGCGGGTGCTGACCTGAGCGGGTTCTCGATTTCATAAAAAAATAATGCATTGCGAGGAGTGATGAGATGTCAGATGGTGGAATTGAAAGCAAATTCTTGATGAGTATTGATATCAGTTTTGAGCCGCCGGTGGTCGCGACCCCGGGTTTAGTGGTGATTAATGTGACGGGCGGTAGTTTTGAAGGCCCGCAACTCAAAGGTGACATGATCGGTCCCGGGGGCGATTGGGCCCGCGTGCAAGACAATGGCAACTGGAAAATCGATGCACGCCTTGCTATGAGAACCGACGACGGTGAGACGATTTACTGCTATTACGGCGGCGTGGTCAGAATGACGGAGGAGCTGGCTGCCCGCTCTGCTGCAGGGGAGGTGCTCACTGACGCCGATATGTATCTGCGCTCTGCGCCCAATTTCGAGACCAGCTCCGAGAAATATGGCTGGCTTAACGATATTATGGCGGTGGGTAAAATGACCCGCTTTGGCGCGGGCCAGTTGAATTATCAAGTCTACGAAATACTGTGAAATGACCTCGGGGTCACTGTTGAATAGGAAGCGAGCACCATGAAAATCTTGGTTACTGACAGAAAGGGAGAAGAGCACCAGGTGGACGCAACGGCGGGAGAGCCGCTGATGTTTGCACTGCGCGCTCAGGATCTGGTCGATGCAACCTGCAGCGGCTCGTGCTCCTGCGCTACCTGTCACCTTTACATCGACGCTGAGTGGCTGGGTAAGCTCGCACCCGCCTCGGAGGACGAAGAAGAGGTGATCGAGTTCCTGCAGTTTGGCAACGAGAATAGCCGACTATCCTGTCAGCTGACTGTCTCAGACGATATGGATGGTATGAAGGTCACGGTGGCCCCGGAAGAGGGCTTCTGAGGACTGGCTAAGCGCGAAAGGGACCCGGATAAGACTCAAAAATATCGCTGGTCCGCGAGAAGATGTGGGCCACCATGTCGATCTCGTCATCACTGAGTTGATCGACCAGGCCCTGTAGATAAGCCACCCCACTGGCGTTCATCCGTTCAATAAACTCACCCCCCTGCGCGGTGAGTTGAACGGTTTTCTCACGGCCCGATTCGGGGCTCTCGTTAATGCTCAGCAAACCCATGTCTGACGTCGTTAGCGAGCGAATAGCTTTTGAGACCGAACTGCTGGTGATCTCGAGCCAGCTCCCCAGTGCGGTCTCAATGCGTTTGCGCGCCATCTTTGAGTGATTCTCGCCCTCACCGAATATCAGCAGCAGAATGATAATTTGCTGTCGACTCAGGCCCGTCGCACTCCGCATCACCTGCTCAAGTTTGTTACCTGCCTTGTAGTGAATCGGGAAGAAAATATTGAGCTGCATGAGCGTGGCGTATTCGCGCGGCACGCTGGGTATCTCGCTCCAGGAAAAGCTGCACTCAGCCATCTGGTAGGTCAGTGGATGATGCAATACTGACTCCTGAGGCGTTGCCTTGGCAATCGGTTCCCCTGCGGCGAGGCGCTCCTGATCGATCATTTTCCCGAAGATCGTCGTCACCTTGGTGTAGATATAGAGGCACACGTCCATCTCGTTTTCCCACAGCGACATGTTCTCCAAGAACCAATCGCACATCGCCGAGCCATTCCGCGTCATTTGCTGCACGAAACGTGCCCCGGCGGGTGTCAGTTCAATCAGCTTCTCCCGCCCTGAGCTCGGGTGCTCGGTGATAGTGAGCAAATTAATCTCGGCTGACGCCAGAGCTCGGATCGCTTTTGATATGGCGCTGCTGCTGATGTCATACCAACTGGTGAGCTGTTTTTCGACGTATTTTCGGGGTATGGATCGGCCATCGACACCCTCTGATCGGATAATCCACAAGACCGCGATCTGGTGCCGGTCGAGCGTGTCATCGGTTCGCAGCGTGTCCTGTACCTTCATGCCCACCACGTAGTGAACCCGATAGAGGAGTTCCAGTAGATGCTGTGCCGCGTCTGCGCGATCTATAGCGACCACGCTGGGGTGGCGGTGAGTGGGGACATTGGGCATGACACAACCGAGTCGGCGTTAAAGCCAGCTATTATCTCACGTGGCCATAACAAATTTAATAATTAGAAATATTTCTTTTGTTGATAATATCATTATGACAGTATAGGGCGAGTCTGTACAGGCGAAGCCCAGCAGACAAAAGGCGTAGGGGGAAATCATGACCAATATCGTCATCGTCGGCGCGGGCCAGGCAGGCGGCACGGCGGCACTGCAGCTGCGGGCAGCCGGCTTTGAGGGCGACATTGCACTGATTGGGGCAGAACCACACCCGCCCTATGAGCGCCCGCCCTTGTCGAAGGCCTACCTCACGGGCGAGCTCACCTACGAAAGCCTGCTTTTGCGTCCAGCCGAGCTCTATGAAGAGCAACGCATTCGGTTACTCACCGATACGTCGATTGCTTCCATTGATCTCGCAGAGCATTCAGTGAGCACATCCGATGCGCGGGTCCTGCCCTTTGACAGATTATTGCTGGCCACCGGTGCGCGGCCCCGTCAACTGCCGGTGTCGGGAGCAGGTTTGCCGGGGGTGCATTATTTGAGAACCTTGGCCGATGTTGCCGCACTCCAGAACACCATGCAACGCGCTCAGCGGGTATGCCTGATTGGTGGTGGCTATGTGGGGCTTGAGTTTGCCTCGGTGGCGCGCAAAGCGGGTCTGCATGTGACGGTGCTCGAGTCGGCAGATCGCTTGTTGCAACGTGTGACGACGCCTGAGATGAGTCAATACTTTGCAGACCTGCACCGCGCCCACGGTGTAGAGGTTTGTTGCGGTGCGAAAATCCATGAACTTCAGGGCACTGATCGCGTTGAGCGAGTGGTGTGCGAGCACGGTGACGTGGAAGTCGATCTGGTGCTGATCGGCATTGGTGCCATACCTAACACTGAGCTGGCCGAGGCCGCCGGCTTGACCTGTGAGAATGGCATTCAGGTCGATGAGTATTGCCGCTCATCCCATCCCGATGTGTTCGCTGCGGGCGATTGCACGAATCATCCCAACACCTTGCTCAATCGTCGATTGCGGCTGGAGTCGGCACCGAACGCAACGGATCAAGCGCGGGTGGCGGCGGCCAACATGATGGGCGGTGAGGAATCTTACTGCACAGTGCCCTGGTTCTGGAGCGACCAGTACGCTTCAAAGCTGCAGGCGGTGGGGTTCTCCTCAGACGGTACCGAAAGCATTTGCCGGGGCGACAAGGCCAGTCACCAGTTCGCCGTTTTTTACCTCAATGAAAATCGGCTCGTTGCGGTTGAGGCGGTGAATTCTGCCAAGGCGTTCATGGCCGGAAAACGACTCTATGGCCATGAGCTCAACCCCGAACTGCTGGCTGATCCTAACGTTGATCTCAGGTCGCTGGTGAAATCTGTCGCCTGATGATGCGACGCTGTGATGACAACGATTTGCTCTCTCGCGTGACGCCGCACCGGTAAGACAATGCATATCAAACGCTTCGATCGGGCGTATTCGCGGCGCCACTTTCTCTCAGAGCTTGCGCAAGGGGTGCTACGCACCGGCGTGCTATTGCCACTGTGGCCGACGCTGGCGGCCAAGGGCTCCGCAGAGGGCGTCTACCCTGACGAGTTGCTCTCGCTCACTGCTTACACGCAGGGGGCAATTCAGGAGGGCGATACCATCAATGCGGACAATGTCGAGAGTGTTCGTGAATTGCTGGACCCGATCCAGTATCTGCAGGTTTCTGAAATGGGGCGTGAGCTCAATGTGGTGGCGCCCACGCAGGACCTCTACCGGCTGAGCCCCTGGGAGTACATCGAAGCCACGCTGCGGCATCAGGGTAGGGCGCGCTTTGCGGACGACGGTAACGTCGTGACGACCGAGGGCAAGCCATGGATCGGAGGCAATCCCTTCCCTGACCCACGTTCGGCCAGTGAGGTATTCGCCGGGGCTACCCTTAGCTGGGGCCGTCATGACGTGTCGTTTTATGCGGTTAAGGAGTACGACCTCGACCCCGATGGCATCGTGTCTTATGAGTATCAATCCTGCTGGGTGGAGATGAACGCAACGGGAAGGATTGTGATTGAGCCCAAGCCATATATGAAAGGGCACGAGGACACATTGCGCTTCCAATCAGTGTTCTTTTTGACGCCGAGTGACAGCCGAGGCACCTCCTACTTGAACATCTGGCCCTATGATCAGAACCGCTATCCCGAGCTCTATGGGTACTTGCCGGCATTCAAGCGGGTCAGGCGATTTCCCACGAACCAGCGGTTTGAACCCATGATTCCCGGGTCCACGATTTATCTATCGGACGCCTGGGCGGCGGGGGATCCATTTCTCACTTGGGGCAATTATCGTTTCGTAAAGCGCGGCCCCATGCTGGCGGCAATCAACAGTGGTTGGCACGCCAAGGATGACAACTGGCAGGGAACCGTGCATGGCGGTCAACAGGGTAAGACCTTCTGGGATACCTCGGTCGAGTTGATACCGGAGGTGCTGGTGGTCGAAGCGGAGCCCACCGGCTATCCCAGGGCGCCGGTAGGGAAGAAACGCGTGGCGTTCGATGCGCGCACGCTTTTACCCGTGAGCATGGTGAGCTACGACCGACAGGGCAAGATTTATCGGTCCTTCGATGGCGCCTTTTCGCTGTATGACAACGGTGAGCAGCGCGTGATGGATGGGGCACATCCCTACTGGTCCTGGACGCGTGTCCACGCCCACGATGTGCAAACCAATCGGGTGACACGTCTCGAGCAGGTGGAGGAAGTGGTAGGGGGTTACCGGTCTGAGGCTAACAACCCCGATGCCTATGACCGGTTTCTGACCAAAGGCGCGTTGCGGCGCATGGGTAACTGATCCCTACCGCCCGAGCGTGCGCTCCAGAAACGCAACGACCTCAAGATTGTACTTGACCGGCTCTTCGAGGGGCGGCGAGTGGCCGGATAGCGTGAACTCCACTGTGGCTGTGCCAGGATTGAACTGCGCCACACTGCGGCAGATTTCAGGGTCAACCAGCGCATCCTGTACACCGACGCAGCTCAAAATCGGGCAGTTGAGCTGCTCCAGCGCTGCCCGCTGATCAACGTATCCCAGCTCTGCAAGAAGTGCTGTGGCCGAGGGGGAGGAGTCCATGAATAAACCCCACAGCCACGGTACCAGCTCGGCGTCGCTGTGTTCACTGACGCAACCCTGTGCCAAATTCTGTAGCACCGCAGGTCGATCAACAGCGAGGGCCGCGATGATTTGCTCGAAGTCCTCCTGGCTCGACCCGAGCGGCAGGCCGGGCTTCTGCGTGTAGATCGGGGTGGCCGCTGCGGTCAGGATCAGCCCTTTGCAACGCGACGCTATTTTTTCGGCAGCAATGACGGCGACGGCGCCGCCAAAAGACCAGCCGTTCAGCACGACCGCCGTGAGATCCAGCGTATCGATGATCGCCGCAACGTCGTCGGCGACCGCGGTGAGGGTCATGGTGTCGAAATCCTTGTCGGATTGGCCACAGCCTCTGGCGTCAAGCGCGATCACTCTGAAGCCCGCTCTCACCAATGCCTGCGTGTTGGAATCCCAGGCCCGGCAACTCAAGCCCCAGGCATGGATCAGCACGATGGCGTTGCTGCCCTCGCCGTAATCCTCGTAGTAAACCTGTCGAGATCCCTCGCGCTGAATCACGGCCATTGGGCGCTGCTCCTTCCGTTTGGGCAGTCTCCACGCTCTTGGGTGATGCATCGGCTTAAATCAGCCGGCCGAGGCAAAGTTGCTTGGCGTGGAGTGCGGCTAAAAGCGTCAGGCAATGATATTGCAAAGTTAAGATTATGTCTAAATAATAATATTTCTTAAAAATATCGATTGGCGCTCATTGAGCGCCTAATCCGACCGGGGAGACGCGCCTTTGCAGCATCAATTCAGTGGTATCGGCATGGGGCAGATGGTGATGCGCCGTGCACTCCTGACGCCGACGGCAAATGCTCTGACCTTTGAGGGCGTTTCATCCACTTTTGAGGATCTTGCCCACAATATTCTTACCGCCGCGCGACTGCTCACGGATTTGGGCGTCAACAAGGGGGATCGGGTCGGATACATCGGCCTGAACCACCCCCGACTACTAGAGGTACTGTACGCCAGCAGTTTGATCGGCGCGGTATTCGTGCCGATTAACTATCGGCTGACGCCGCAAGAGATCGCATACATTGCCGAAGATGCAGGTTTTCACGTGTTATGTGCAGACCAGGTGTCGGCGACTGTCCTTGAACAGGGGCTCGAAGGCCCTGGGTGCCCGCACTTTATCGGCGTCGACTTTGAAAACCCCGTCTGGCAATCCATGCAGAATCTACTCATCGGCCGATCCCAAACTTTGGATGCCAGTCATGCAGAGAGTATGGCGGTCTCAGAGGACGATATCGCTTTGATCATGTACACCTCGGGCACGACGGGCCGACCCAAGGGTGCACAGTTAACCCACGGCAATATCTTCTGGAATCTGCTGAACGCCAAATTCATGGAAGAAACCATGCGGCAAGCCACACTCACCTGCGCCCCGCTGTTTCACATCGGCGGCCTCAATGTCACAACGCATCCCTCGCTGGTAAGCGGCGTTCATGTGGTGCTGCACAAGGTCTTCGACGCTGAGCAAATTCTGGTCGATATAGAACGGTACGGCATCTCAACGATGTTTGGTGCGCCGACCATGTTTGACATGATGCGCCGGGAACCGCGTTTCGACGAGACTGATTTCAGTTCAGTATTGGCTTTTAACTGTGGTGCTGCACCGGTACCCCTGCCACTGATAGAGACATACGCGAGCAAAAACGTCACGTTTTGTCAGGGCTATGGCCTGACGGAGACCTCACCCTATGTCACCGTCTTGAGCACGGCCGATGCGCAGCGCAAAAAAGGCTCTGCAGGGAAGCCGCTGATGTTTACCGAGGTCAAGATCGTCGACGCACGCGATCAGACCTGCCCTGCGAGGGATCGGGGTGAGATTCTGGTGCGTGGCCCCAACGTGACGCCGGGCTACTGGCAACTGACTGATGCGACGGCTGAGGCCTTTGATCCGGAGGGATGGTTTCGCACGGGCGACATTGGCTATCTCGATGAGGAGGGTTATCTGTTTATTGCCGACAGAAAGAAAGACATGATCATTACCGGTGGTGAGAATGTCTATCCCGCGGAGGTGGAGAGCGAGTTGCTTGCGCATCCAGCAATCGCAGAGGTGGCGATCATCGGTCTGCCCGACGACAAATGGGGCGAGCGGGTGACAGCAGTTATTACGCTGTCTGGCGACCCTGAACCTAGTCTTGAAAGTCTTGATCAGTTCCTTGCGGATCGCCTCGCACGCTACAAGCGGCCGAGGGAACTCTATGTGGTCGAGGAGCTACCGCGTAATCCGGCTGGCAAGGTGCAGAAGTTTGCGCTTCGCGACACCTTAAACCGTTAATTTAAAATTTGTATCGCCACCCTGTAACAACGACTTGAAGCGCATTCTTCTCTGCGGTTTTCCTTAAAGCGACGCCACGTAGGCAGCGATATTATCGATGTCTGTATCGCTCATCGGTTTGGCCACGGGATACATCATCGCTGATTGAGCGCCGCGTTCCTGCCCCGCTCGGTAGGCGGTCAGTTTGGCGACGATATCGGTAACGGCTTGCCCCGCGAGTGTCGGGCCAATGCCGCCCTCGCCACGCCCACCGTGGCAGGCGATACACTGACCAAAATACTTTTCGCCCAGTGCCTCGGGTGATGCGGCGGCCAATGCCGCCTGCTTGACTTGCTCCATCTCAGCAATGCCACCTTCATGATCGGCCTTCCACGCTTCATAGCATTCACCCACGCATTGGTTCCGATTGCCCGTCCAGTCGGCGTCGTTACTGTGCATTCCTACCCAAATGACGCCCGATACGAGCACGACAAAGGCGGCGATAAGTGAGGTGGTGTTCATGCGTTGTGTCCTTTCGATGTATCAAAATGTCGCGAGTTGTTGCGGGGTGCCCTCGCAGAAAGCGGCGAATGATAAGGCTTCTCGAAGCAAGATGACACCTTCGCTTGAGGCGCTTTTTGCGTGGGCTGCTCAGCGCAAAGAGTGCAGATTTTAGACAATAGTTTTAAGCCCGGATTTCTGGCACAGAGACGACATACTGAACCCCGCGATGCAGCGGCACAGGATGCGTCGCGTTTCCCAACCGCATTGAGAGCGCTTGTGTCTGGCATAATGCGCGAGCGAAGACCTATCGGGTCGTTTCTATTGGGAGTGCACCATGTCAGAACCTTACCGCGGCACGATCAAAGTCCGTTTCGCTGATACGGATGCCAATGGGCATGCTTTTTTCGCGAATTATCTGGTTTTCGCAGATGAAGTGTTGGGGGAGTACTGGTGGGAACTGGGACTGAATATCTCAGACGTCGCGGGCCAGGATTTTCTGACTTTTACCGTTAATGCCAACATTGATTTTCTCGGCGAAAGTCTCGCCGGTGACATTCTCGAGGTCGAGGTTAAAGCGGAACGGGTCGGCAATTCTAGCGTGCTCATGGGCTTCAACCTGCGCAATCTGAGAACCGAAGAGCCCGCCGCGCGTGGTAGTTTTACTTACGTGTTTGTCGACAAACAAACGAGAAAAAGTTGTCCGATGCCCGCTCATTTCAGGGCGGCGCTGATCGACCGCCACCCTGAATTGGTGTAAGCCGACATCCTGCTCGGCGAATGAGTTGGATCTGCCTTTCGGATCCGCCAAACTTAATAAATGAACCGACCGAAAAAAGCGCTGTGACGGCTCGCGAAAAGAATACCCATCAGGGCAAGGGCCTGGTGCTGGTACTGCAGGATCTTGCCGCGGCTGCACCGGGGGGGCTGCGATCCAAATCCAGTGAGGAGGCGGCCGAGGACTACTGCTGGTCGGCGTTGGTGCTGTCCGCGGCATTCGGATTTCGTGTCACTCCCGGGCAACGCTATTTTCTGTACTTGGTAGATCAGTCTTGGCAAATGTCGCTGCTGTCCCCCGAGGAATGGGGGCGTCGACTGCCCGGAGATTATGTGGGGCATTGTCAGCTGCGACATGACATGACCTGGGGGCTGACTTTCGACGAGGCGGTGAGCGAAGGGTCATCGGTGCATTCGGCGCTACTGCAATACCTCGAAGGTATCCGCAAACAGTTGCTGCAATCCGGTAGCTGGGAAGCGCTGCTTCGCAAGGGAGAGAGACACTTGCCCTATCAGCAGCGCGTGCTGACTACCGCGCTTGCCTCATCGTTACGGCAGTCGCTGGCGCTGAGCGGTCATGGGGGAGTGCCGCCGGGCGTCCCCGCCTTGGGCAACGCGCTCTCAATGCCCGGGTAAGCACATGATGGAGGCACAGTGGCCTCATTGCGTGTCCGCGAACAGCTCCCTGCCTACCAACATGCGTCGAATTTCTGAGGTGCCAGCGCCGATTTCGTAGAGTTTTGCATCACGCAGCAAGCGCCCGGTGGGGTAGTCGTTGATGTAGCCATTGCCCCCCAAGAGCTGAATGGCGTCCAGTGCAGACTGGGTTGCCGCCTCGGCGGTGTACAGAATGACCGCCGCCGCGTCCTTGCGACTCTGCTCGCCTCGATCAAGCGCCGCGCAGACGGCGTAGAGGTAGGCACGGCTGGCAGAGCAACGGGCGTACATGTCAGCGAGTTTGCCCTGAATCAGCTGAAACTCACCAATGGCTTGACCGAACTGCTCGCGCTCATGGACATAGGGCAGTACAACATCGAGGCAGGCCTGCAATATGCCAACCGGACCTGCAGAGAGTACGGCACGTTCATAATCGAGCCCCGACATCAGAACCCTGACCCCCGCGCCTTCCTGTCCCAATATTGCCGAGGCCGGTACGCGGCAGTCCTCGAACACAAGCTCGCAGGTGTTGGAGCCTCGCATGCCGAGTTTGTCGAGCTTTGGAGCGCGTGAAAAACCGGGGGCGTCGCGTTCGATGATAAATGCGGTAATTCCCTTGGATCCCGCGTCGGGATCGGTCTTGGCGTAAACCACATACACATCTGCATCGGGGCCATTGGTGATCCACATTTTATTGCCGTTGAGGACAAAACCGGCGTCCTCTCGCTCGGCCCTGAGACGCATGCTGACCACGTCGGATCCCGCGCCGGGTTCGGACATGGCCAGCGCGCCGATATGCTCTCCACTACACAGCTTGGGTAAATAGTGACTGCGTTGTGCTTCCGACCCGTTGAGTTTGATTTGGTTCAGGCACAGATTGGAGTGGGCGCCGTAGGAGAGACCCACCGACGCGCTGGCCCGGGAGATCTCTTCCATAGCGATAGCGTGGGCAAGGTATCCCATGGCGCTGCCGCCGTATTGCTCGGGGATGGTAATGCCCAGTAGTCCAAGATCTCCCATCTTGCGCCACAGATCAGCCGGGAACTGGTTGTCCTGATCGATACTTGCGGCTCTGGGCGCAATTTCACGGGTGGCGAATTGGTGTACGGTGTCCCGAAGTAAACCCAATTCTTCGCTATGGCCGTACTGTAAAGTCGGGTAGGGCGTGCTCATAGAGAAGCTCTCGCGGGCATGAAGAGGTGTGAGATTGTCTCATTCAGCTACGATGCAATACAAACACTGAGGTTGAAACAAGGGGATATCTAGGGAGGGAGTCGGCTGGTGCGGCAATGGTTGAAATTTGGTCATTCGATAACGGCGATCAGTTTCTTGGGGTCGGTCATTGTTTTATGGGTGATGATTGCTCAATTACCCCGTCCAGGGGGAGCGCTGGAGGTCTATGTCGCCCAAAGGCAGTTGATGGCGCATATTGCCTCGATGGTATTGATGCCCTCGCTCTTGATCAGCTTGCTCTTCGGGATGGCATCGATGGCCGCGGTGTCAGGGTTTCATAGCGCCCCTTGGGCGTGGGCGAAACTGGTCACCACCGTGTTGATGCTGGAGGGCAGCCTGCTGGGTATTCAAAGCCCGATCAAGCGCGAGGCGGTGCTCGCCGAAAAGGCCTTGATGGATCCCACACAGATTACCGGTCTGGCGCAAAACCTCTCGTCGGAGCAAATGTCGCTGGTGCTGATCGGCATGGTGGCGATGGCTAACGTGGCACTAGGCGTGTGGCGGCCGAGGTTCCGAGCAAAGACTACGCTATCGACCTGAACATCAGCGCCAGTCTTTTGCCCCGGCTCAGGTTTTCCAAAAACTCCTGTGGCTGGGCGTCGCGCGATAAAAAGTCAGAGAAACCGCTCAGCGATTCGATATCCATACCGTCGAGGTTTAAAAAGCCCATTTGCCAGTCAGCGAATTCCCGCGTACTGGCATCGCCTTGGAACAGTACCCGAACTGAGTCATGTCTTGGGTCCCCCTTGATGCCGTTGAAGGTAGACATTACCTCTGACTCAGTGCCTTCGAGCACCTGATAGAAAGATCCCTCGCGATAGAGAAGCAGGCCCGTCACGTTTCGTTTTCTGTTGGCTTCTCGGGCTTCGGTGAGAAGTTCAATAAGCGCCTCGGGTGAAAAGTGCTGGGTCTCGGTGCTGACATAACCCAGATGAAACAGGGCGCCGGGGTCGCTTCCGGAGTGAGGCGCGCTGGCCGCTGGGGAGTGGGGCTTTGACATTGTGGCGTTTCCCCCGGGTGGGGCCGAGTGGTTCAGCGTGGTTCTTTTTTGCCAGATTGCTTGCTACCTGTAGAATAGTCAAATAAAATTGACAATTAATAGGTAAAAAAACTGGACACATTGCGTGGGGAGCCTGATTCTTGGGATAGGGTGGCGCGATGTCGGTCATTGGGGGAAACTATGAATCAAGCCGCTAATAACGATGCGGCGGTGAATCTCACCACCCAGCAGGCGCTCGAGAGCCGGGCCCTTGCACCTCGTTTCTACTGCACTGACTACGCTGCAATGGAGCACATTGACATTACGCCGGTGCGTGCCGAGTGGGATCTCATGATGCGAGACTTTGAGCTCGACAAGAACCGCGGCCACTTTAAGCAGAACTATGACTACGATCCCGAGATCCTCGAAGCGGACCCCGAGCTGAAGGAAGAATTTCTGGACCTTCTGGTGTCGTCGATCACGGCAGAGTATTCGGGCTGCGTGCTTTATCAGGAAATCGAGAAGCATGTGAGTAACCCCGATGTGAAAGCCTTAATGCGCTACATGGCGCGCGATGAGTCACGCCACGCCGGATTTATCAACAAGGCCCTGAACAAATTGGGCGTGGCCGTTGACCTCGGTGTGCTCAAGCGCCAAAAGGAGTACACCTTTTTCAAGCCCAAATACATCTACTACGCAACGTACCTTTCGGAGAAAATCGGCTACGCGCGCTACATCACGATTTATCGCCATCTGGAGCGTTATCCCGAGAAGCGATTTCATCCCATATTCAAATGGTTCCTAGAGTGGTGTAACGATGAGTTCGCGCACGGGGAGGGGTTCGCGCTGATCATGCGGTCTGATCCCAAACTGCTGTCCGGAATTAACAAGCTGTGGATTCGGTTTTTCTTACTCGCGGTGTACTCCACCATGTACGTGCGCGATCACTCACGTCCCAAACTCTACGAGGCCTTTGGCATGGACGTAACGGAATTCGATTATACGGTGTTCGACATCACCACAGAGATCTCGCGGCAGGTGTTTCCACTCACGCTGAATACTGACGATCCGCGCTTTCGCGCCGGCCTCGAGCGCATGCGCCGTTTGCAGTTAGCGCGCGACGCGCTCGACGGGCAACGTGGACCCATCGCCAGCGTGAGGCGTCTGGGGTTAATGGCAGCTTCCGGTTGGACTTTCGCTCGACTGTTTGTCTTGCCAACACGGGCCAACATCATCCCCGATCAAGTTCGGATGCAACCCGCCTGGTAGCTTTTGTTAGCTGACCTGCCACTGACCCGCTCGCGAATGCCGAGCGGGGAAAAACAGGGCGCCTGTGTGGCGCGCTGGTAGGGGTATTCCCAATCGGGACACTCTGCTACCTTGCAACCGCAATCGAATGTTCATAGGGGGTGTTATGGCCGTTATTGATGTATCAGTAGAAGCCGGCGTGGCGCTGATAACACTGAATCGACCTGATGCCAACAACGCGCTCAACCGCGAACTGTCTGAAGCCATTGTCGAAACGTTTTCGGCTTTGGCGGGAAATGACGATGTCAAGGCGATTGTCCTAACCGGAGCTGGGCGCTGTTTTTGCGCCGGCGTTGATCTCAAGGCATTGGAAGAGGACTCAGCGCTCCTGTCTTCGGGGCTTGGCTTGGGTCCTGACTCGCCCATTGTGGTGGCGCTGGAGGAATGTCCTCAGCCCATTATCGGTGCTGTTAACGGCGCCGCTGTTACGGGGGGCTTTGAGCTGGCGCTGGCGTGCGATTACTTATTTGCCAGTGAACATGCTCGGTTTGCGGATACCCATGCCCGAGTCGGGCTTCTGCCAGGTTGGGGTTTGTCCCAAAAGTTGTCACGCATTATCGGCATCAATCGAGCCCGTGAGATGAGTCTGACGGGGAACTTTATCGATGCCCACCGTGCTGAAGCGTGGGGATTGGTGAACCGTGTCTGTGAGGCAGACGCGCTGGTCTCCGAGGCGCTGGCCAGCGCCGCCCAGATCGCCGACAGCGACCCCCGCGCTGTTGTGGCCCTCAAGTCACTGATGAATGACGGAAGCAAGGAGGCATTGGGGACTTCGCTACGGATGGAAGGTGAGCGGGCAAATGCCTTTGCCAAATTGGTGGATTACGGCCAAATGTCCGCGCGGTTGGCCGCGTTGCGACAGCGTGCGGGGAAACAGTAGTTTCCTGAGGTGTTTGCGCCGCGGCGCACGGGGAGTCGCCGCCCGATGCGCCAGAACGTCGCGTTATGAGAGTCGCGCTAAAGCTGAGCTGCGCGTCACACAGGACGGGAACTGAAACGCTGTGCCTAAGGATTTTGCGCTGACAGATCGCGATATCAAGCGGGCCCTAGATGCGCTGGCTAAATCTCATGCTGTTATCGCTGCTGCGCTTGAGCAGGTCGGTTACCCGGCGTCGCGGCAACGCGAGCACTCCTTTGATTCCCTTGCGCGAATCGTGATGGGCCAGCAGCTATCAACCAAGGCTGCAGCAACTATTGCCGGGAGGGTCGATGCGGTCTGCGGCGGCGAGGTGACGCCGCTCGGCCTGATAGCTGCCCCCCCAGAGGCGTTGCGGGGCGCTGGGTTGTCCCATCAGAAGATCAGTTATCTCCAATCATTGGCCGAGGCAGTGCTCTCGGGTGCGTTGTGTTTGGACGCACTCACGCGATGCACCGACGAGGAGGTCGAAGCTGCGATCACCGCGGTGCGCGGCTTCGGTCGTTGGTCAGCCCATATGTACATGATGTTTGCGCTGGGGCGGCCGGATATTTGGCCGAGTGGCGATCTTGCTGTGCGTGTGGGGTTCGGCCGCATTATGGGCTGGAAAGATCGGCCCACCGAGCGGCAGGTGATGACGGAGGGTGAAGCCTTTGCTCCCTACAGAAGCGCCTTGGCATTATTGTGTTGGCACTACTACAGCGAGGCGCCGCTGTGAGTTTTAGTGCCTGGGACGCACAGTGCATGGCGCTGGCCCTCGAGGAGGCACGGCGAGCAGCGGAGCGCGGTGAGATCCCCGTGGGTGCCGTGCTGACCAGAGGTGAGTCTATTCTCGCGCATGGTGGTAATGCGCAGATTGAGTTGAGCGATCCGTCAGCCCACGCAGAAATACGGGTGCTCCGCGAAGCCAGTGTCCGAGACGGCAACTATCGACTTCCGGGAACGACCCTGTATGTCAGCCTCGAACCCTGCACGATGTGCTGCGGCGCGCTGGTTCATTCCCGTGTTGCTGAGGTGATCTTTGCCGCAAGAGAGCCCAAGGCAGGTGCTGTCATCAGTGCATCCGCAGTGCTGGATAACCCTGCGTTGAACCACCATGTGCAGTGGCGAGACGGTTTGCTGGAGACCGAGAGCAGCCACTTGTTACGGAATTTTTTTCGGGAACGGCGCACCCTTCGGGGTGAATAGTACTGAAGCGGATCGCTGCCCATGATGAGTGACCGGTGCCAGTTAAATGTCACGAGCCGGGGCTTACAACCCAGTTGAGATGACGTCTTGCTCTGGGCATCAGAGCACGGGCAACGGTTTTCCTCGCAACTGGGGCGGCAATAGTGTCTCTAACTGAAGGGGCGGAGATAAGCGCGCGGTCGGAAGACTCTCCAGCGCGAGCATGCCCTCGTAATGCCGAATGTTGTCCACATAGGTGACCGCTTGATTGCCTTCGGCAAAGCCAAAGCGCGTCATGGGAAATATGTCGGGATTTTGCAGGTCGGGCAGGTGCGCGCGCACGTCGGGCCAAAGGTGAGGGTCTTTACCTGCGCGCTCGGTCAGCACTCTGGCGTCCTCGAGATGCCCCATGCCAATCGTGTAAGCCGCCAGTGCCATAGAGGAGCGGTCCGGCTCTTCAATATCTGCCGGTAAACGCCTGAGGAGATCCTTAAAAAAACGGGCCCCACCGCGCAGGCTTTCGCCCGCATCAGTGCGATCGTCTACTCCCAGCTCATCGGCCGTAACCTGAGTCAACATCATCAACCCCCTGACGCCGGTATGGGATCGCGCCTCTGGATTCCAATGGGACTCTTGATAGGCCATCGCCGCCAATAATCGCCAGTCCATCTGATACTCCTGAGCGACCTGCTCAATAAGCGCTTGCCATTGAGGCAGTTCATTGCGCATTTTGCGCTGAAACGTTAGCGATCCAAGCCGGGATGCATGTTCGAACTGGCCAAAATGCATGCGCTCAAGCTGTGCTATGTCTCCCGATTGCTGAGCGGTTTCAAGGAAGCGATTGATCGTCCCGAGGGCGGCATCTGTGCCAGCCTGTCTCGGCAGATACCACACCACGGGTCTGGTATCACCGAGTTCCAGAGCGGCGACCAGTCGGGGGAACAGTCGTTGTTGAATATCAAATTCTATGGAGTCGACCACGGTCAATTCGGCCTTTTCTTCGCTCACGAGCTGCATCACCTCCAGTGAATCTGCGGCGTGAACCTCCCGCCAGGCCAGATTTGGCAGAGAAGCCTTGAGGCCCTGCAGTACCTCCGAGTGAACGCTTCCTGCGACCACGACCAAATCGCGGTTGACCAATTCAGAGAGACTACGAGGTCGCAATCCGCCGGACTTGTAGACGATCAGCGCCTGCTGGTGAAGATAGGGAACAGACGCCGAGAAACGCGCGTCGCGGCCGGGACTTTGGCTCAATCCCGCGACCGCGACGTGGCCGTCACCGTTTTCCAGCATCGAGAACAACTCGGGCAGACTGAAGGCGACTTTGATGCGCAGTTTCATATCTTGCTGCAGCGCAAATTGTCGGACCAGCACGTAATCGAAACCGGATGCGCGGTCTCCGTCAAAGTAGTATGTGGTCGGCGTATTTCGCGTCAACACGACCAACTCGCGGGCATCCTCCAAGGGAGGCAGTTCTCCGCCGTCAAGGCATCCCTGACAGAGCATGATCAAGCAAATTAAGCAGACGCGTTCCATGCGCCGATTGTAGAGCTTCACCCGAGTAGAGGACAGATCATGCGGTAGCCCACCTGCATGAGACTGGGATGGCAAGGTATAATCTCTCTGCTGTCTCGCTCGGGAATATCGAATGCTTGTTCTGCCCGGTTCTTCAGCCTTGTCTGAAGCCCGCTTTCAGTTATTGGCCACTCAAATTCACCTGTTAGGCATGGGGTGCCGCTTACGAGAGGTGGCGCACGCCTATGCCGTGGATCTGTCTCCGGGTCAGAGTGTGGACGAGGAGCGGTTGGCAGCGCTTTTGCATCCCGGCACCGCGGAACCCGTCGATTCTGCCGTACTCGATCGTTCGGGTCAGCGCGTGGTCAGCCCCCGGTTTGGGACCATTTCACCCTGGTCCAGCAAGGCGACCGACATCGCCCGGAACTGTGGTTTTGAGACGGTAAAGCGCATTGAACGCGTCACGGTATTTGGTATCGACGGCCTGACGGGCAATACCGAGGGCAGGCAGCTAGATGCTTTGATTCACGACAGGATGGTGGAAACCGTCGTCGCTTCAGTGGCCGAACTGGAACCGCTTTTCGCACGGTCCTCGCCACAATCCTATACCGAGGTTGACGTGCTGGGTGGCGGAAAGCAGGCGCTCACAGAAGCAAATTTCGCACTTGGGCTGGCCCTCGCCGAGGATGAGATCGAGTATCTGACAGAGGCATTCAGCGGGCTTGGCCGCAATCCCCGTGACATTGAGTTGATGATGTTCGCGCAGGCCAATTCAGAACATTGCAGGCACAAAATATTCAATGCCAGCTGGGATATCGATGGCACACCGGCGGCTCACTCGCTTTTTGGCATGATCCGTCATACCCATGCGGTGGGTGGCGATAATGTGCTCTCCGCATACTCGGATAACGCAGCGGTTGTCTCAGGCCATCATGCCGGTCGCTTTTACCCGGATAAAAGCGACGGAGTCTGGCGCTATCACCAGGAGCCCGTGCATCTGTTAATGAAGGTTGAGACCCATAACCATCCGACGGCAATATCGCCTTTCTCCGGGGCGGGTACGGGGGCCGGGGGCGAAATTCGCGATGAGGGTGCAGTGGGTCGTGGGTCTCGGCCCAAGGCCGGTTTGGCTGGTTTTTCCGTTTCTCATCTAGAAATTCCAGATCTACCGCGGCCCTGGGAGATTGGCTACGGTAAACCCGAGCGGATCGTCTCTCCTTTGCAGATTATGACCGAGGGCCCGATTGGCGCAGCGGCCTTTAACAATGAATTTGGCCGCCCCAATCTGACGGGCTATTTCCGCACGTTTGAAGCGGCTACCGACGCTGGAGTCCGGGGCTACCACAAGCCCATCATGATCGCCGGGGGGTTTGGCAATATCCGAGAAGGCCATGTTGAAAAGGGCGACTATTCCGCAGGTGCCAAGCTGGTGGTGTTGGGCGGGCCTGCCATGTTGATCGGGCTGGGTGGCGGCGCTGCCTCTTCGATGGCCAGTGGCGACAGCGCTGAAGACCTTGACTTCGCCTCCGTACAACGACAAAACCCAGAGATTCAAAGGCGGTGTCAGGAAGTGATCGATACTTGCTGCGGGTTGGGCGGTAACAACCCGATTTCCTTCATACACGACGTGGGAGCGGGGGGCCTGAGTAATGCCCTGCCGGAACTGGTCAAGGATGGTGGTCGCGGCGGCCAGTTTGAATTGCGAGAGGTTCCGAACGACGAACCGGGGATGTCGCCACTAGAAATTTGGTGTAATGAATCTCAGGAGCGCTATGTATTGGCGGTTGAGCCCGATCAGCTCGCCGTGTTCGAAGAGATCTGCGCCCGGGAGCGTTGCCCCTATGCAGTGGTGGGGGAGGCTACCGAGGCAAGGCACCTCAAGGTGAGCGACCGACAGTTCGGCAATGACCCTGTGGATTTGCCCATGTCTGTGCTGTTTGGCAAACCCCCAAAAATGCACCGGCAGACGAGACGGGCGCCGGGAGTCGCCGATGGTTTCGATGCGGCGACGGTGTCGATTGCTGAATCTCTGCAGCGGATCCTGACTTTCCCCGCGGTGGCCTCAAAGAGCTTTTTAATAACCATCGGAGATCGCAGCGTGACGGGAATGGTGGCGCGAGATCAAATGGTTGGCCCCTGGCAGGTGCCCGTTGCCGACTGTGCTGTCACCACCGTGTCGCTTGATTCTCATCTGGGCGAGGCCATGTCTATGGGCGAGAGAACGCCCGTAGCGCTCATCGACGGGCCGGCTGCGGGTCGCCTCGCGGTTGCCGAGGCCATTACTAATATTATGGCGGCGCCAATCACCGCGCTGTCTGATATCAAACTCAGCGCCAACTGGATGTGCGCCGCGGGTTTCGCCGGGGACGATGCTGTGCTCTACGATACCGTAGAAGCGGTTGCCATGACGTTCTGTCCGGCCCTGGGAATGACCATTCCGGTGGGTAAGGACTCCATGTCGATGCGCACGGTGTGGGACGAGGCCGATGCGCAGCGATCGGTGACGGCGCCCGTTTCACTCATTGTGTCTGCGTTTGCGCCCTGTGGTGACGTGCGCGAGGTGCTGACCCCGACGCTCGTGCCTCGCGAAGATACCGCACTGTTGCTCATTGACCTTGGTCGCGGGCAGGATCGGGTCGGGGGCTCTGTGTTGGCCCAGGTCTGGAACGCCATGGGTAGTGCCACCCCAGACGTGGCGCCTGAAGACCTGCAAGCCTTTTTTGCGTTCCTCAATGAATTGAAAAAACAAGACTGCATACTGGCTTATCACGATCGCTCCGACGGAGGTTTGTTGGTGGCCCTGTTGGAGATGTCGTTTGCCGGCCACTGCGGGCTCGATGTTGAGATTGATGTTGAGCAGTCGCGGGCGGCGGCGCGGCTCTTTTGCGAGGAGGTAGGTGCGGTCATTCAGGTTGAGCAGCAACGGGTGCCCGAGATCGTGGCGCTGGCTGAGCGTTTCGGACTGGGCGGCATGGTAACCGCTGTTGGCCGACCACGATTGGATGAGCGGATCGTCGTGAATACCCGCGAGTTTGAATTGATCGACAGTCGTCGCGCCGCTTTGCAACGCTTGTGGAGCGAGACCAGCCACGCCATTGCGCGACAACGGGACAATGCGGCCTGTGCCGATGCTGAATTTGAGGCCATACAGCAGTCCAGCCCCGGATTATCCGCGTCACTCAGCTATGATTGCGACGAGGATGTCGCCGCGCCGATGATCGCGACCGGTGTCCGTCCTCGGGTGGCAATCCTGAGAGAGCAGGGTGTGAACGGGCAGTTGGAAATGGCCGCCGCCTTTGACCGGGCAGGATTTACCTGTGTTGATGTCCATATGAGCGACTTGATGTCGGCGCGCCATCACCTGGCTGCCTTTCATGGCGTGGTCGCCTGCGGGGGCTTCTCCTACGGAGACGTGCTCGGCGCCGGGGAGGGCTGGGCAAAGACAATCTTATTCAATGACAGCTTGCGGGCTGATTTTCAGGCGTTCTTTGAGCGTACCGATACGTTTTCTCTCGGGGTTTGTAATGGGTGTCAGATGCTCTCGGCCCTGCAATCTATTATTCCCGGCACTGATCACTGGCCGCGATTTGCACGCAATCAATCAGAGCAGTACGAGGCGCGTTTGGCGCTGGTCCGCGTTGAGTCTTCTCCGTCCCTGCTATTGAAAGACATGGCGGGATCGCACTTGCCAATTGTTGTGGCTCATGGCGAAGGGCGCGCGCGTTTTGCTTCAACAGAGACCCAGGCGGGGCTGGAGGCGGAGCAGCAGGTCACGCTGCGATTTATTGATCACGACTTGAATACGACTGAAGCCTATCCATACAACCCCAATGGGTCAGCGGCGGGCATCACCGGCGTGTGTAATGCAGACGGGCGTGTGACCATCATGATGCCCCATCCCGAGCGTGTTTTTCGCGCGGCACAGATGTCCTGGCGACCACCACAATGGCGGACTGACTCTGGCTGGATGCGCTTATTTCGCAATGCCCGAACCTGGCTTGGGTAAGATGACATGGCACTCGTGATCGTGACTCGTTACACTCCGCGCCTGTTTTTGTTTCCCATTACTCCCCGCGAGTCGCAAAAATGAGCGAAGGATGAATCGTTACCCACTCTGGAAAAATGTCCTTATTTTACTGGTGGTGGCCGCCGGGTTTTACTACGCGGCACCCAACCTGTATGCGCCCGATCCGGCACTGCAAATAGCGGGTGCCAGTAGCGCCCAGCAAATAGATGAACGCATACTGGAGCGCGCAGAAGCGGCGCTGAACCGCTCCGATATCGGCTTCTTTGGCGAGGTTGTGCAGGATCAGGGCAAGACTGCGCTGATCCGCCTGACCGACCGTGAGCAGCAGTTGCGTGCTCAGGCTGTTTTGGCGCGGGAGCTGGGTGACGGCTTCATTGTTGCGCTCAATCTTGCACCTACTACGCCGGATTGGTTGGTGCAGGGTGGAGCTTCGCCTATGAAATTGGGACTCGACCTCAGTGGGGGTGTGCATTTCAAGCTGGAGGTTGACGTTGAGGCCGCTACCGAGCGCAAGCTGGCGCAGTATGAGACCGGCATCAAAAAGCGCCTGCGCGAGGAACGTATCCGCGGGCGGGTGAGCATGGATGGCGGTCAGGTCGCCATGCAGTTCCGCGACGAAGACGATCGCGAGGCGGCGCGCCGAGAGGTGGTCGATCTGTATCCCGAATTGTTCTTGGATCGGGTTGATGCGGGTGACGACTGGTTGCTTTACGCGCAGGTAACAGAGCAGACCATGGCGGAGGTGGTGGATTACGCCGTTGCTCAGAATTTGACCACAATTCGTAATCGCGTGAATGAACTCGGTGTTTCCGAGCCTCTGGTGCAACGTCAGGGTCGAAACCGCATTGTCGTGGAATTACCCGGTATTCAGGATACTGCTGAGGCCAAGCGCATTCTGGGGAAAGTCGCTAACCTTGAGTTTCGTCTGGTGGCAGAGGCCAACGCGCCCATTTCGGAGCGACAGCGCTTCGAATACCGCAGCCCAGACCGGGGCGGTATGACGGAGTGGCTGGAGCGCGATGTCATCATTACGGGCGAGAGTGTGGCTAATGCGCAGGCCGGATTTGACCAGAATGGGCAACCGAATGTCATGATCAGTCTCGATGGCGAGGGTGGCATGATGATGTCTCGGGCTACGCGCGCCAACATCAAGCGACGGATGGGCGTGTTATTTATTGAGCGTAAATATCGCACGCGGTATGAGGTCGACGAGACCGGGGAAGAGCGGCCGGTGCGGATACCCTACGACGAAAAGCTATTATTAACGTCGCCGGTGATTCAGTCGGCGCTGGGGGCGCAATTTCAAATTACCGGTTTGGATAACCCGGGCGAGGCCTCCGAACTAGCACTGATGCTCAGGGCGGGTGCCCTGGCAGCCCCAATTACTTTTGTTGAAGAGCGTACGGTCGGTCCCTCTCTGGGCGCAGAAAATATCGAGCTCGGCATGAAGTCTGTGCAGATGGGGCTAGCGCTGGTTGTGCTATTCATGGTGGCGTACTACCGGGTGTTTGGGGTGGCGGCCGTTTTGGCGCTATCGGCAAACCTTGTGTTGCTGGTGGGGATTATGTCTTTGCTGGGCGCGACGCTTACCTTGCCTGGCATCGCAGGCATCGTGCTGACGGTGGGGATGGCGGTCGATGCCAACGTGCTCATCTTTGCGCGCATCAGGGAAGAGATTAACCAAGGCGCGCCGCCTCAGACGGCAATCAATAATGGTTTTGACCGGGCGCTGGTGACGATTCTGGATGCGAACATTACGACCCTGATTGTTGCGATTATTTTGTACGCGATTGGTACGGGTCCCATCAAAGGTTTCGCCGTGACACTCTCGGTGGGGATTGTGACCTCGATGTTCTCTGCCATCATGGGCACCCGCGCGCTGGTTAACGCTGTCTATGGCGGCAGGCGTGTTCGCGCCTTATCAATTGGGGGGCTTGGTCGCCCGGCGACCGGGTTAACGGAGACAGCAAAATGAATGTCATCCCTTTTATGCGCTGGCGCTGGGTCGCGGTGGCGTGCTCCGCGGCCGCCATGTTTGCGGCCATTGTGTCTCTCTCTATTACACAGCTGAACTGGGGTCTGGATTTCACCGGCGGCACATTGGTAGAGGTTGCCTACAGTGACACCGCGGATCTGGGCGCCATTCGTTCTACCCTCGATCAGGAGGGATACGACGGTGCGATTGTGGTGAGTTTCGGCACAGATCGAGACGTATTGGTGCGGTTACCTGACGGGTATTCTGACCAACAAGGCGCGATTATGGTGGATAAATTGCGCGCCGCTACCGATCTGGATATTGAAATACGGCGCATTGAGTTCGTCGGACCGCAAGTGGGCGACGAGCTACGCGATGACGGTGGCATTGCCATGCTCACTGCGCTGGGTCTGGTCATGCTGTATGTGGCGTTTCGATTCCAGATTAAGTTTGCACTGGGTGCCGTCATCGCCTTGGTACACGATGTCATTTTTACGCTGGGGTTTTTCTCGCTCACTGGTTTGGAGTTCGATCTGACGGTGCTGGCGGCACTGTTGGCCGTCGTGGGCTATTCGCTCAACGACACTATCGTGGTGTCCGATAGGATCCGCGAGAATTTGCGCAAGGTGCGTCGCGCGTCACCCTCTGAGGTGATCGACATCTCTCTCACCGAGACGTTAGGCAGAACGCTCGTGACATCGTTAACGACTTTACTGGTGTTGTTAGCGCTCGCTGTTTTTGGTGGCGAGATGATTTTTGGTTTTGCGATTGCGCTATTGGTGGGTGTCGCAGTAGGAACCTATTCCTCCATCTACGTGTCTGCGACGACCTTACTGCAACTCGATGTCAGCAAGGATGACGTGATGGTGCCAGAGAAAGAAGGTGCCGATCAGGAAGGGTTGTTGCCCTAGGTCGCGCCACCGTCATCGAGCGCTGAATTTACGGCCCAGTCCATCTCACCCACGCTAGCATTTGCCGCAATAGTTTTCTGTTACCGCAAACGATATTACCGCTGTCGTACCAGTCCTCGCCGCCCGCCAGATCAGTGATCAGGCCGCCGGCCTCCCTCACCAATAGTGCGCCCGCGGCAATATCCCAGGGATTGAGGCCCATTTCCCAAAACCCATCGAGCCGTCCAGCTGCCACATAGGCTAAATCCAGAGAGGCGGCGCCCGCTCTGCGCACGCCCATGGAGTGGCCCGTCACGGCGGCAAGTGACGCGGTGTACCAGTCCAGATGCTCGTCGCAGTGACCGAGGAAGGGGATGCCGGTGCCAAAAAGCGCCTCTGCCGGATCCCGCCGGTCCCCCACGCGAATGCGATGCCCGTTCAGCTGTGCCCCCCGACCGCGCGACGCAATAAACTCCTCTCGGCGGATCGGGTCATAGACCACCGCGTGCTCTATCTTGCCGCGATGTAAACAGGCGATGCTTACGGCGAAGTGAGGAATACCGCGTAAGAAATTACTGGTACCGTCCAGTGGATCTATCACCCAAACATATGCCGACTCCTCGTTGCCCGAGAAGCCACTCTCCTCGCAGTGAAAGGCGTGATCTGGATAGGTTTTACTGAGGTGATAGAGAATTTCTTTCTCTGCCGCCAGGTCAACCTCCGTGACATAGTCCGCTGCCGCCTTGGCGCGATAGCCAATGCGCTCCATATCGTCCGAGGCGCGCATAATTAAATCACCCGCCTTGCGAGCGGCGCGCAATGCCATGGATGCGGTGGGTTCCATCTGCTACCTCAATCTGGGGGCGGCGCATGATAGCAGGGGTCACGGCAACCCGATACGCCTCTGGTAGACTGCCCGCCGCGACGATATTTCCCGTCAAGCCATCCCTGACAAAACCCGACCGTTGCGAGCAAGGTCAGTATGAATCCCGACAATATAGAAATCGTTCTGGTTCACACCACCCACAGTGGCAATATTGGCGGTGTCGCGCGGGCAATGAAAAACATGGGATTGAACCGGTTGACGCTGGTGGCACCTCTGGAATACCCCGCACCTGAAGCGAATTGGCGCGCGGCCTCCGCGCTTGACGTGCTCGAGTCAGCGCGGGTGGTAGACACCCTCGAAGAGGCCATTGCCGACTGCCAGTTTGTGGTGGGTACCAGCGCGCGTGATCGACGTATCCCCTGGCCCCTACAGGATGCTCGCGGCTGCGCTGAACGAATTGCTAGCCACTCCGTCCGCGAGCGGGTGGCCATTCTATTCGGCCGAGAGGATCGCGGTCTCCTCAACGAGGAGCTACAGCGCTGCAATCTCCACTGTCATATCCCCACCCATGAGGCCTATCCGAGTCTCAATCTCGCTATGGCCGTACAGATTGTCACCTATGAGTTACGCATGATGGCGTTGGGGGATAAAGTCGGTCTGCCTGAGGATGCCGATTGGGACACGCCTTTTTCCAGCAGCGACGATATGGCGCGTTTTTATGAGCATCTTGAGGCGACACTCGTTGAGATTGGTTTTCTTAACCCGGAGGCGCCACGTCAATTGATGCCGCGGCTCAATCGGCTTTTCAATCGGGTGCGCCTCGATGAAATGGAGCTCAATATTCTCCGCGGCATTCTGACCGAGACTCAAAAAGCGGCGCGACGGCCCCCCGATTAATACCACTTTGGCTAATTCTTGACTAAAATAGTCGGGAATAGCACAATCGCGACCATGAAACTGACAACGCGCGGCCGCTATGCTGTTACGGCGATGCTGGACTTGGCTATCAATGGGGGTAGCCGTCCGGTGTCATTGGCGGATATTTCCGGAAGACAGGAGATCTCTCTGTCCTATCTGGAGCAATTGTTTGCCAAGTTGCGGCGGGGCAAGTTGGTGATCAGCGCGCGCGGCCCCGGTGGCGGCTATCGTTTGGCGAGAAGCCGGACAGAAATTTATGTTGCGCAGATTATTGACGCCGTTGATGAGTCGGTGGACGTCACCAACTGTCAGGGAAAGGGAAATTGCCACCACGGTGAAACCTGTCTTACACACCACCTCTGGGAGGACCTTTCGGGACAGATTCATGAGTTTCTCAGTCATATCAGCCTGGGGGACCTCATGGAAAAACGCGATCCGCGCAATCGCAGTGTGAGCGCAGACGGCATGTTGCAGACACTGTCCCTGAGGTAATGCTGCCGTAATAGGTCAGCGCTGAGTGAGAGCAAACAAATATGAATGCACCGGTTACATTACAGACGCCTATTTACCTCGACTATCTGTCGACGACACCTGTTGATCCGAGGGTGGCGACTGCCATGATGCAGTGCCTGTCTACCGAAGGTGTGTTTGGTAACCCGGCCTCTCGCTCCCACGTATTTGGCTGGAAAGCAGAAGAGGCGGTTGAGAACGCGCGCAATCAGGTTGCCGAGCTGATCAACGCCGACCCCCGGGAAATTGTCTGGACCTCGGGCGCCACAGAATCGGACAACCTCGCCATTAAAGGCGTTGCACACTTTTACCACAAGAAGGGCAAGCATATTGTCACCTCCAAGATTGAGCACAAGGCGGTGCTCGACACCTGCCGACAACTCGAGCGGGAGGGTTATGACATTACCTATCTCGACCCCGATGAGAATGGTTTGACCACACCCGCGATGATTCAGGATGTGCTGCGGGAAGACACCATTTTGGTGAGTGTGATGCACGGCAATAATGAGATTGGTGTGGTCAACGACGTGGCGGGGATTGGTGAAGTCTGTCGCGCGGCGGGTGTTTTATTGCACGTTGATGCCGCGCAGGGAGCGGGCAAAGTGCCCCTCGATATGGCGCAGATGAAGGTCGATCTATTGTCGATGTCAGCACATAAGATGTATGGCCCCAAAGGTATCGGCGCATTATATGTTCGTCGCAAGCCCCGCGTCCGTCTGGAGGCACAAATGCACGGGGGTGGCCACGAGCGAGGAATGCGCTCCGGCACCCTCGCAACTCATCAACTGGTGGGGTTTGGCGAAGCAGCGCGTATAGCCCGGGAGGAGATGGCCGAAGAGGGGGAGCGCCTGCTTGCCCTCAGAGAGCGGTTTTGGAATGCCATCAGCGATATTCCCGAAGTCCACATCAACGGTGATCGAAGCGCACGCTTGCCCGGTGCGCTGAACGTGAGCTTTGCTTTTGTGGAGGGTGAGTCACTGATCATGTCGTTACGTGACCTGGCGATTTCCAGTGGTTCAGCTTGTACATCCGCGAGTCTGGAGCCGTCTTATGTACTGCGGGCGCTGGGTTTGAACGACGAGCTCGCGCACAGTTCGCTGCGCTTCGGTTTTGGTCGGTTCACCACAGAGGCTGAGGTTGATCATGCCGCGCAGTGCGTGCGGCATGCGGTAGAAAAGCTAAGAGAGCTGTCGCCGCTCTGGGACATGTACCAGGATGGCGTTGATCTGAACACGATTGAGTGGGCGGCGCATTAAGGCGCCTCGATAAACCCGGGAGAGCATCATGGCATATAGCGAAAAAGTGATTGATCACTACGAAAATCCGCGCAACGTAGGCAAGCTCGATGAAGCCGATGACAGCGTTGGCACCGGGATGGTGGGCGCACCAGCCTGTGGCGATGTGATGCGGCTGCAAATCCGCGTCAGTGAGGACGGCATCATTGAGGATGCTAAATTCAAAACCTACGGTTGTGGCTCAGCCATCGCCTCCAGCTCGTTGCTGACAGAGTGGGTCAAGGGCAAAAATCTGGATGAGGCCGCATCGATCAAAAATACGGAAATTGCCCAGGAATTATCCCTGCCGCCGGTCAAGATTCACTGTTCTGTCCTCGCCGAGGACGCTATTAAGGCTGCAGTCCAAAATTATCGCGACAAAAAGGACGCTTGAGTGGCAATCAGCCTGACATCGGAAGCCGCCCAGCACGTAGGCCGACAGTTGGACAGCCGCGGAAAGGGCGAGGGAATCCGCATTGGCGTCAAAACCTCGGGGTGCTCGGGACTGGCTTATGTCCTGGAGTTTGTTGATGAACCCGAACCAGAAGATGCCGCCTTCGAGACCGATGGCGTAACCGTGTTCGTCGATCCTAAAAGTCTGGTTTATCTCGACGGCACGGTAGTCGACTTTGCTCGCGAGGGACTGAATGAGGGGTTGGAATTTCGCAATCCCAATGTTGCCGGGGAGTGCGGCTGCGGCGAAAGCTTCACGGTCTGACCTTGGAACCGCTAACGGGCACGTCTGCCCGCGATTACTTCGCGTTATTTCAAATAGAACCCGGGTTTCACCTTGATAACGCGGTGCTTGAGCGCGCCTATCACACCTTATTGTCACAGTTTCATCCCGACCGGTTTGCCGGTAAACCACAGGTCGAGCAGCGTCTTGCCGCGCAGCTCTGTGCTGACATCAATAGCGGTTTTAGGACTTTGTCGGACGAGGTGACCCGCGCCGAATATGTGCTCAAACGGGCGGGTGTGGATTTGATGCAAGCCGAGAGGACAGGGGTCGACGCAACGTTCTTAATGACGCAAATCGAACTTCGGGAGCGACTGGAGTCATCGGACGTTGACGATCCTGCTGGGCGTGACGCGCTGGTTTTAGAGATAGGCGAGCACTATGACGCCGCCAGAGATGCCTTCGTCAGCGCTGTCGAAAGTGAGCGGTTCGAGGACGCCGCGCGCCATTGGCAGGAGATGTGTTATCTCGCCAAATTACGTGACGCAGCGCGTCTCCAGGCGGCTTGACCATGGTTTTGCTACAAATCAGCGAGCCTGGAGAACCGACGACCGCGCGTCGACCCCGGCAGATCGCGCTGGGGATCGATTTGGGGACTACAAACAGCTTGGTCGCGCACTTTGATGGTAATGAGATCCGCGTTCTGACAGACGAGGCCGGTCGCGCAGCACTGCCTTCGGTGGTGTATTTCGGGGCCGACAAGACTTTAGTCGGGCAAGCGGCCGAGGCCTTTTCTCTGACCGAGCCTGCCAACACCGTCGCCTCGGCCAAGCGGTTGCTGGGTCGAGCGCGTGAAGAATTTTCTGATGACCCCTACGTCACCCTCACCAACGAGGGTGCCCTGGCCTATGCGACCGCCGGGGGGGAGAAGACACCGGTGGAGGTGTCATCCGCTATTTTAGGCGCGCTGAGGTGCCGCGCTGAGCAGCGACTGGACGGCGCTATTGCCGGCGCGGTTATCACCGTGCCCGCTTATTTCGATGATGCACAGCGTCAGGCGACCCGGCAGGCCGCGGAGCTGGCGGGCATCAAGGTGCTCAGACTCCTCAATGAACCCACTGCCGCCGCCGTGGCTTACGGGCTTGATGCTGATGCAGAGGAAGCCTCCCTGTTGGCGGTTTATGACCTCGGGGGCGGGACCTTCGATATTTCGATTTTGCGGATGCGTGAGGGTCTGTTCGAGGTGTTGGCTACCGGCGGTGATAGCGCGCTGGGCGGTGATGATTTTGACCGCGCAATTACGGATTACTGGCTCTCAGAGCTGGGGTTAAGTGAACCCACAGCCATACAACGACGGTCTCTGCTGGGGTTAGCCCGTCGCGCCAAGGAAACGCTCAGCGTCGAGCAAACCGTCACGCTTGACGCGCGCGCGCTGAATATTGCCTCTGATGAGTTGTATCTGACGCGACAGACCCTTGAGCGCCTGGTTGTCATTTTGATCGACCGTACGCTTGCGGCGTGTAGGTCGGTACTGGCCGATGCCGGGGTGCCTGGGGTGGACAGAGTGGTATTAGTGGGTGGCTCGACTCGAATGCCGGGGGTCCGTTCTGCGGTCGCTGCGTGTTTCGGTCAGGAACCGTTATGCGCCCTGGATCCGGATCAGGTGGTGGCCATGGGTGCGGCAAAACAAGCTGACATCTTGGTGGGCAACCGAGGTGAGGGGGACGCGCTCCTGCTGGATGTGATCCCACTGTCACTCGGACTCGAGACGTATGGCGGCTTGGTCGAGAAAATCGTTGAACGCAACAGCACCATTCCAGTGGCGCGCGCGCAGGAATTCACCACGGCCCGAGACGGGCAGACCGGTTTGGTTATCCACGTGCTTCAGGGCGAGCGGGAGCGTGTGGAGGATTGCCGATCTCTTGCGCGATTCGAGCTCACGGGTATTCCGCCTATGGTGGCGGGTGCGGCGCGAATTGAAGTGACCTTCAGAGTGGATGCCGATGGCATTTTAGAGGTATCGGCCGTCGAGCAGCTGACCGGGGCCCGAAGCGACGTGGTGGTCAAGCCGGCATTTGGTCTCGACGAGATGCAAATTACTGAGATGCTAAAAGCGAGCTACGAGTTCGCCGCTGAGGATATGATCGCCCGACAATTGACCGAGACACGGGTCGACGCGGAGGCGCTGCTGGCGGGGCTTGAAGCGGCGATGAGGCAGGACGCCGACTTGCTGTTAGCCGAGGAGACGCAGCAGCTCGAGAACGATATGCGGGCGCTGCAGGAGGTATTGGTCGGTGATGACCCGCAGACGATTCGTGAGAAGACTGAG
>Ga0255753_1000623_pt1 | contig 45426 bp, 67 predicted proteins | sample 041ome_10_FD_179953 | JGI IMG/M metagenome (GOLD analysis project Ga0255753, IMG submission 179953) | Coastal salt marsh microbial communities from the Groves Creek Marsh, Skidaway Island, Georgia - 041412US metaG (version 2) | ecosystem: Environmental > Aquatic > Marine > Intertidal zone > Salt... | reverse complement strand
TTTTCTGACAATGACGAAAACGATCAGGACATTGATATAGTAATTGACAATGCTGGTGCTGGTGGTACTGTTATTGTTGAATGTGCTAAGGTTGCAGGTTACGGTTCACAGCAACATCAAGGCGCTGACGGAGACTTAGGCTAATGAGACTAATAAAAGAATTAAATGAAGATCTACAGTTTATTGTAGAAGAAAACGCTGAGACAGGTAAGAAGAGCCTCTATATCGAAGGCGTCTTTCTACAGTCTAATTTACAAAACAGAAACGGTCGTGTCTATCCCAGAGAGATTATGGCGAAAGAAGTAGATCGTTATATGAAAGAACAAGTCAACACTAAAAGAGCATATGGAGAACTTGGACACCCAGACGGGCCTAATATTAACTTAGACCGTGTTTCACATATGATTACCTCTCTTAAAGAAGACGGTGACAACTGGATTGGAAAGGCTAAAATACTTGACACCCCTATGGGTAATATTGCCTCAAGTTTGATTAAAGAGGGTGCCGGCCTAGGTGTATCATCACGCGGTCTCGGTTCACTTAAAGAAAATGGCAAAGGTATAAATGAAGTACAAGATGATTTTATGCTTGCCACTGCTGCTGACATCGTAGCAGATCCATCAGCCCCTGATGCTTATGTACAGGGTATTATGGAAAATAGAGAATGGGTTTTTGTGAAAGGTGTCTGGCAGGAGCGAGAGATCGAAGAAACACAAAAATTTATTAAGAAAGCTAACAGTAAAGATTTGGCAGAAGCTAAGATGAGAGCTTTCAACGAGTTTTTAAATAAGTTATCTAATATTTGATTTGTATAAATATACAAGACAAGTTATAAATCTAACCGAAAGGAGATAAAACAATGGGTGTAGAGTCTAAAATCAGAGAGCTTATGGAAGGTGCAGCAAACCGCCCTAAAGACAAGCTCACTGCTCGTGACGATAGCAACCCTACTCAAGGTGATTCAAACGCCAATCCTGAGATGCAAGACCTTAGTGGTACTGGCAACGCAGAAGGTGGGTTGACTTCAACCGTGGGTAAGGCTGCTTCAGGTAAAGCGAGCAAAGATGGTACTCTTCCTGCAGGTAACGGTGCTAAAGAAGCTCCTGCAAACTTTGTCAACGACAAGCCAAGCGAAACTGATGTAATGAAGAAGTCCTCTGCGGGCAACGTACATCGTGAAGAAGCTGAGCTTGAAGAAGATGAAGTAATTGTAGAAGATGAAGCCGTTGAGGAAGAAGTCGAAATGGTTGCTGAAGAAGAAGTTGAAGAAATCGAAGAAGAGGAAGTCGCTGTAGACGAAGGTGACGCTCTCTTTGAAGAAGATCTCAATGCTCTTTTTGAAGGTGACGAAAACCTCACAGAAGAATTTAAAGTTAAGGCAGCTGAAATTTTTGAAGCAGTTGTCACTTCCCGTGTAGCAAACGAAGTCGAATCTATTGAAGCCGAGCTTGAAGAACAGGCTAACGCTGAATTTGACGCTAAACTAGAAGAAATGGTTGAAAATGTTGACAAGTACCTCAATTATTGTATTGAGAACTGGATGAAAGAAAACGAACTTGCTGTTGAAAACGGTATTCGTTCTGAAGTTACAGAGTCTTTCATTAAAGGTATGCAACAGGTATTCACTGAACATTACATTGAAGTGCCTGAAGAAAAGTATGATATACTTTCTGAAATGCAGACCAAACTAGATACCCTACAGGTTAAACTAGATGAACAGGTCAACAAGAATATAGAGCTTAATGAAGAAGCTGTAGCTCTGAAGAAGCAAAACATTTTTGCTGACATTTCAGAGGACTTAGCAGACACTGAGGCTGAAAAATTTGCTACTATGGTAGAAGATATATCTTATACTAGTGCAGACTCTTACAGAGCTAAGCTAAAGGTAGTTAAAGAAAATTATTTTCGTAAAGATATCGTTGAATCAAATGAAACATTAGAAGACACAGTAGACGAACTTAATCTTACGGAAAATAATATAATGGGCAGATATGCTCAGGCTATTAGCAAGTCTTCAAAGTTTTAAAAGTTTAATTTATTATAAATAATAAAGTTAGTTTATAACAACAATAAGGAGAAACTTCAATGTTTTTATCTGAACAAGTTGAGAAGAAGTGGGAACCTGTTCTTAAGCATGAGAGCCTGCCTGAAATTGCAGATCCATACAAAAGAGCGGTAACTGCTGTAGTTCTCGAAAATCAAGAGAAGGCGCTGCGCGAAGAAAAATCAGCCCTTTTCGAAGCAACACACGCAAATGCCACTGGCGCTTCTGTAGACAACTATGATCCTATTCTAATCAGCCTGGTAAGACGAGCTCTTCCCAATCTGATGGCTTATGACGTAGCTGGTGTACAGCCAATGACCGGTCCTACTGGTCTTATCTTTGCCATGAAGTCGCATTACTCTTCCCAGACAGGCACAGAAGCCCTGTTTAACGAAGCTGACTCTGACTTCTCTGGTAACGGCGGTTCTAACCACGCTGGTTCTAACCCTGTTGATGGTGCTTACACTACTGGTGCTGGTGTATCTACTTCAACTGCTGAAGGCTTCGGCGATACAACTACTATGCAGGAAATGGCATTCTCAATTGAGAAGACTACTGTAACTGCCAAGTCACGTGCTCTGAAAGCAGAATACACTGTTGAACTTGCCCAGGACCTGAAAGCAATTCATGGTCTTGACGCAGAAAGCGAACTGAGCAACATTCTTTCTCAGGAAATTCTCGCTGAAATCAACCGTGAAGTTATTCGTACTATCTACAAAGTAGCTAAAAACGGCGCAGCTTCAACTGCAACTGCTGGTACTTTCGACCTTGACGTTGACAGTAACGGTCGTTGGTCAGTAGAACGCTTTAAAGGCCTCATGTTCAACATTGAGCGTGATGCCAACGTAATTGCACAAGACACTCGTAGGGGCAAAGGTAACTTTATCATTTGTTCTTCTGACGTAGCTTCTGCTCTTGCAATGTCAGGCGTTCTTGACTATACTCCTGCACTTAGCACTAACCTGCAGGTTGATGACACTGGTAACACTTTCGCAGGTGTTCTCAATGGTCGCTACAGAGTATACATTGACCCTTACAGTGCCAACACTGGTGCAGCTTCTCAGTTCTACGTAGCTGGATACAAAGGTACTAGCCCTTATGACGCTGGTATATTCTACTGTCCGTATGTTCCTTTACAGATGGTTAGAGCGATTGATCCTGGCACGTTCCAGCCAAAGATTGGCTTCAAGACTCGTTACGGTATGATTGCTAACCCATACGTTACTACTACTGATGGCGGCGCTACAGACGGTGATACATTCACTGCAGCACGTAACCAGTATTACAGAAAAGTTAAAGTTACTAACTTGATGTAAGAAAAAAATAAAAAGAATCCCAATAGGGACATTTTTGAGGGGGCTACATTGTAGCCCCTTTTTTTATCTAAACTAAAAACAATTTTTATACGTATTATAAATAGTGTTGTTAGCTCGCTGTGATAGCGACCTGTTTCCTGTAATGGATAACTTACGGAGAAACTAGTATGAAGAAGTTTTTATTCCTAACAATTAGTATTGCCATGGTGGGATGTAATAACCCCACTAATATTTACCGTGACGGTACAGAGTTTGACTGGATGCCTAGTCCACTACAATGGGAAAGAAACATAAGAGATTGTAGAGCCCAGCTACAATGTAACGCGGCCGATTTATTTGATAGAACTGCATAGTGTACGGTGGCCTTCCCATGTTTCTGACATTCTGTACGATCCTTATCGTTTGCGATACGGCCATACACGTAATGATTCAGATGTATTTCGAGGGTCACCCTGCATTTAATGCTTGACAAGTCTTAAAATATCGTTTATTATATATAGTACGGAAAGTAGCACTATATGTTACTTTCCTATACACACCAGTATAACTAACGATATTAAAATGCTCAAAAGGCAAGGACTTAAAGAAATGAAAAAGCGTGAAATCGCATTCGCAACACTTCAGGCAGTATCAACTGTAGTTATAGCTTTCGGATTGCCAGCGGCAATTGTGTTTGCTAACTATGGCTTCTAAGTATTACGCATTGTATGTATTATTCTGTATGCACTTATCTGTAAACCATGACTTTGTACCTAGACTTACAGGTATTATAAATAGTAGATACACACAAGGTACCTACTATGGCATACACACCCACAGCTAATATATCAGAAGCAACATTTGATGCAGGGAACCCAGGTGAACTTGACTACTTAAAACCCAATGGCTTTAAGTTTCAGGTTCACAACCTGCCGAATGTTTCTTTTTTCTGTCAATCAGCAAATATCCCAGACATCACTATCGGTGAGGCTCAAGTTTCCACACCCTTGCAAGATTTCTTTCAACCAGGCGAAAAGCTAACTTTCGGTACTTTAAACATTCGTTTTCTTATTCAGGAAAACATGGCTAACTATAAAGAGTTATATAACTGGATGAGGGGTTTGGGTAATCCAGAAGACACAAAAGAATATACGGCCTACTTACAGAATCAGTTGTATAGATTTCCTGGGCAAACTGTAGCAAAAACAATTGAAGGTCTCTTTAGTGACGCAAGTTTGTTTGTTTTAGATTCTAATAATAATCCCTCTATAGAAATTATTTTTCAAAACTCTTATCCAACTGCATTAAGTGGTCTAGATTTTGATTTGACCGATTCAGAATATTTTATAGGTTTAGCATCATTTAGGTACAGACAGTATAAGATAAACTCAATATAAATATATACATTATTGTTAAATTGATACAGGTACATTATGATTACATTGAATGAACTGCAAGAGGAATGGAAGTCCGATTGCAAGATTGACGAATTAAATCTCGGCAGTGAATCTGCAAAGACTCCTGAACTTCACGCCAAATATTTAAACTATCTTACTACTTTTAAACTACAGCTACGTAAATACGAAGCACAAATGCTATCCCTACGTAGAATTAAAGGTAGATATTTTAGAGGCGAACTCAGTAAAGAAGAATTAGATGGTCTTGGCTGGGAGCAATATTTAGGCAACCAACCGCTAAAACAAGAAATGCAAGAAGTATTAGACAGTGATCCTGATGTTATGAAAATTGTAGATAAAGTAGAATATATTCGTGCTTGCTTGTATCAGTGTGAGTATGTTATGAAGTCACTAAATAGTAGAACATGGGATATAAAAAATACTATTGAATTTTTGAAGTTTACTAATGGGTTAATGTGATAAAAGTCAGCAAGAAAAATGAAGTACATCTTAAGATAGAAACAGAGCCAGGTATATCACAAGAGCTCAATGATTTCTTTACTTTTGATGTACCCGGTGCTAAGTTTATGCCGCTGTATCGCTCACGTATGTGGGATGGCAAAGCACGTTTATATAATATGTACAGACAAGAACTGTACGTAGGGCTCTTACCTTACTTAAAAGAGTTTGCTAACACATTAGAATATCCTATCGAAATAAACATAAAAGATATAGGTGATCCTGTATCAACACAGTACGTAGAAAACTTTGCTAAAAAATTAAAGCTACAAAGCGGAGGCAAAGACATTGAAATACGAGACTATCAAGTTGATGCGGTCAAGACGGCAATTAACAATGGGCGAGCATTACTCCTTTCACCAACTGCTTCGGGTAAATCTCTTATCATTTATAACTTGGTTCGTTATCATCAACATCTTAACAGAAAGCAACTCATCATTGTCCCAACAACGTCTCTCGTTGAGCAAATGTATGGTGACTTCCAAGACTACGCAACCGCAGATGATTGGGCTGTGTCCGAGAACTGTCATAGAATATATGGCGGCAAAGAAAAGTCAAACGAATATCCTATAACTATATCTACTTGGCAATCTATATACAAGTTTCCTAAGTCTTGGTTCGAGCAGTTTGATGTTATCTATGGTGACGAGGCTCATCTATTCAAAGCAAAATCTCTTACTACTATATTAGACAAATGTGTAAACTCTCCCTATCGTATCGGTACAACAGGTACACTTGACGGTACAAAGACACACAAGCTAGTATTAGAAGGTGTGTTCGGACAGGTCAAAAAAGTTATTACTACAAAGAAACTGATGGACACTAATCAAGTTGCTGACTTAAAAATTATAGCAATGGTATTAGATTACCCTGATGCTGACAGAAAAACAGTGAAAGGTATGACATATCAGGAAGAAATGGATTGGCTTGTATCGAATCACAGTCGCAACTTAGTTATACGTAATTTGTCTATCACACAAGAAGGAAACACACTTGTGTTGTTTCAATATGTAGAGAAGCACGGTAGAATTCTACACGATATGATTTCAACAAAGTGTCCGGATAGAAAAGTATTTTTTGTATTCGGTGGTACTGATACTGACACAAGAGAACAGATACGTGCTATAACAGAGGAAGAAACAGACGCTATTATTATTGCGTCATATGGGACATTTTCAACAGGCATAAATATTAGAAACTTACATAATATTGTTTTTGCTTCACCGAGTAAAAGCAGAATACGAAACTTACAAAGTATTGGTCGAGGGTTGCGTAAAGGAGATAACAAAACCTCTTGTAACTTGTTTGATGTAGGTGATGACTTACAATGGAAGTCTAAGAAAAATTATACGTTACATCATATGGTAGAGCGTATAAAAATTTATAATGAAGAAGGATTCAACTACAAACTTGTAAGAGTACCTATAAATGCAGAATAATTATAAAGTTATTAAACTGACAAATAATGTTACTGTCGTGGGCGATATAGAATTTACACCAGAAGATGTATTGATTGTGAATCCTTTAGAAGTATATTCTAAACCTATGCAAGACTCGGCAGGTAAGGTTGTAGGCGAACAAATGGTGCTTAGGCCTTTTTTAGTGATGACACAAGACCAAGAGATTGTCATTGACACTTACAATGTCCTGTATGTTTCTGATTTAGATGAAAGATTAATATCTACGTATGAAGAAATGGTGAACACTGTTTACAAAACAGGTATGTCTTATGATGGTAATGCTTATGTCAGCAACAAAGAGCCTGAATACACAAAAGAAGAAGCAGAATATATGAAAGAAGTCTTAGATGAGATGTTACTTAAAAAGGATAAGATCGTACATTAAACTATCCCTTTCATGCCGACAGCACAAGTATAACAATACCGTGAATGGATGTCAAGCATTATTTAGCGCTTGACAAAATATAATTTAAACTATATAATGGGTACATGATGAAGAAAAAAGCAACTGCACATTACATTGACAACAAAAAGTTTTTTCAGGCTATGAAAGACTGGAAAGATGAAATTGCGTCTGCTGAGTCAGCAGGCAATCCGAAACCTCAATGCACAAATTACTTGGGCGAATGTTTTGTTAAGATCTCAAATCATTTGGCCTATAAGTCTAATTTTGTAAACTATACTTTCCGGGATGAAATGATACTTGATGGCATTGAAAATTGCCTAAGGTATGCTGATCGTTTCAACCCCGAAAAATCCAATAACCCTTTCGCATACTTCACACAAATTACTTACTATTCTTTTGTGCGTAGAATTAAGAAAGAGGCCAGACAATCTGAAACTAAACTCAGATATCTACAGAGCATTGACCTTCAACAACTATTAGATGAGATCGAAGGTGATTCTGGTAACTACGAGTATTTAAACTGGGTACAGGAACAACTTGACCAGAATGCCCGTGACCGAGAAGAACTCAAAAAGTCCAATTCAAATGTGCCGAAAAGACGGCCAAAATATTTTGACAAAAAAGATGAAACAGCGCTTGACATTGATGTCTAAATATAATATACTTGTCTTATATATTATGAGGATTGTATATGAAGGTTCGATATTCCGAAATGTTCTGGTCGTTTCAAGGCGAAGCAGAACTAGCAGGCACACCAACAGTCTGGCTTAGATTTTTCGGCTGTAACTTAGAATGTAACGGTTTCGGCCAAGAACAACCTACTGAACCCGATACTTGGGAACTCCCCTACAAGGACTACGACTTAATTGCGGTAGATCGTGTAGAGGATCTACCTGTCTGGGACAAAGGGTGTGACTCATCTTACACATGGTCAATGAAGTATAAGCATTTAGCCACTGATACTACAATTGAAGGTGCCGCTGACAAACTTGAATCACTTTTACCACACGGCAAATTCACACATCCACTAAGCAAACAAGAAAATATGCTTGCGTTTACTGGTGGCGAACCTATGTTGCAACAGCGACAGATGAAAGCAATTGTCAATGAGTTTCTTATTCGTGGCAATGTACCTAAAATCATTACAGTAGAAACTAATGGCACTAAAAAATTAAACAAAGACTTGAAAGACTTTATTAACATATACTTGGCTGACATGGGTATACGTTGGCATTGGGCAATCAGTCCTAAGACGTGGCATACAGCAGGCGAAGAACAAGCATTTGATGTTGACAACTTTATGTCATATATTGAAGGTACAAAAAGTACAGGCATTATAAAGATTGTTTGTAATGGTAGCAAAGACGCTTGGCGTGAAATAGATTTTTATGCTGACCAAATAACACGGTATGCTAAGCAAGCAGAAATGAAAAAGCCTGACATATGGATCATGCCTGCAGGCGCCACGAAAGAAGAGCAAGAAAATGTAGCTGCTATATGTAATGTAGCTATGGAAAAAGGCTACAAGGTAGCTACTCGTAATCACTGTTATGTATATGGGAACAAAATCGGAACTTAATATGAACATAGGCAAAAAACATTTTACTGTCGAACCTGAAATAGAAACTGTACCTATCACTTGGCAAGAGGTTGAGGATTGTGTACGAACAATTGTTGGTAAGATTAATTTTGATGGGACTAAAATTAAAACTGTAGTCGGCCTTTCCAGAGGAGGGCTTGTCCCCGGTGTAATGATTTCACATCAACTTAATGCTAAGTTTGTTCCTGTTGTGTGGCAAACTAGAGATGACAATATACAATGGACTAACATGATTCAAGTACATGACTCAGAAGATGTGTTGATTGTAGACGACCTTATTGACTCTGGTCGAACATATGAACAAATTAAAGTACACGCTCCTAAAGCTAAATGGGCCGTTATGTATAACAAAAGGCCTGATATAAAGGTTGACTTTGTTGCAGGTAATTTATATAATGATAGTAGATGGTTAGATTTTCCTTGGGAGAAGGTATGATGACAAGAAGAACAAGCGTTATTCGTCAACAACCCTATAACAATGGTTCTTCAAAAGGACCCGATACTTGTTATGTTGTGGAAATGTACGAAAATGAAAAACTAATTGAAACAAGAGAACTAGTTGGCAAGAGTCTTTATTACGCAGAAGATTGTGCAAGAAACTGGGATCAAGGAATCATTGATAATGATAAGTGATGTAATTAAACATAGGTTAAATGCAACAGGCATAAGATATTATGCCTCAGACAATATCTCAGAAGTCATGCAAAGTGGTGACAAAGAAGCCCTAATAAATGAACTAACTACAAAGTTTGAGGGTGTGCTTGACAGTCTAGTTATTGACAGAGAAACAGATCCTAACTCACAGGGTACAGCAAGACGACTTGCTAAGATGTATGTGAACGAACTCATGGCTGGTCGTTATGATCCTATGCCTAATGCTACAGCATTTCCTAATCATGTAGATGATGGATATGATGGTATGCTTGTTGTACGTAGCGAACTAAAGTCAATGTGTTCACACCATCACCAGCCTGTCAGTGGTGTAGCATACATAGGTATCATAGCTGCTGATAAACTTATTGGACTGTCTAAATATACACGTATCGCTCAGTGGTGTGCTAGACGAGGTACATTACAAGAAGAATTGTGTAATGATATTGCTAAAGAAATTATAGAAGCAACAGGCAGTGATAACGTAGGTGTTTATATTCAAGCGACTCATGGTTGTTGTGAGAACCGAGGCATCATGGCGGGCAGTAGCTTGACACAGACAACTGTACTCAAAGGTAGTTTCTTTAATAACCCTGACACTAAAAAAGAATTCTTTGACAACATTAAATTGCAACAGGAATATTCTTGTAGATGATAAAACCTAATCAACCACAGTTTGTAGTAGACCTTGAAACACTAAGCACTCATGCCAATGGGTGTATCGTGTCTATTGGTGCTGTCAAATTCTCATTAGAAGAAGGAATACTTGAGGAGTTTTTTATAAACATTGATCCTCAAACTTGTAAGGATGTAGGACTACACTTTGACAAGAATACAATTGAGTGGTGGACAAAACAAAGTAAAGAGGCACGGGATGCTTGGATGAAAGACCCTGTACCTCTCACTGAAGCACTACATAAGTTTGCTGACTTTTATGAAGTAGGTAATCCTATATGGGGCTTCGGTGCTAACTTTGATATAAGTATTTTAGAATCAGCTTATTATGCTATTGGGTATGACAAAGATAAAGTCTACGGTGAACACTTACCGTGGAAGTTTTGGGACATATACTGCCTACGCACATTAGCAAATGTGTTGGGTAAAAAACTACAGAAAACAGGCGTGAATCATAATGCGTTACATGACGCTATTGCTGAAGCCAAACTTATTATAGAGATATTGAAATCGTGAAATTAGAATACGTAGCATCAGGCACCTCTTATATGAGGTTATCCAATCCATCTTTACATGATAGTCAAGACAACATTGATTTGGTGAACAAAATATTTCACCACTTTTTTGATGACCAACCGGGTCACACATTTTCCTTACTGTACAACGCATGGGCAGAAAGTAATTTCGGTCCTCGTCTAAGTAACCTCAAACCATCTATTCATCAGTTACACGCTGACTCCGGCGGACTACAGATGGTGACACTTGCTCATAAAATTCCTAAAGGAACTAATATGAATACACTCAGAGAAGAAGTGTATCAGGATCAAAGCAAGTGGGCAGATGTTGGTATGTGTTTTGATGAGATACCTGTTATTACTACAGGCGCATCTGACAGAAACGATACAACAAATAGATACTTTGATAAAGCAAATCGTCACAAGTATGCTAAACAAACAGCAGAGAATGTTAAGCGACAGATTGAAGTATTCAAACAAAACGGTAGCTCCTGCAAACCTTTTATGATTTGTCAAGGCGGTGACCTAGAAACTTACCTTGAATGGACTGACACTATACTTGAAACAGTGCCTAAAGAAGATCACAATCGTATAGGCGGTGTGGCAATGGGTGGTGCGGCACTAGGTACAGGACCGCTTGAAGATATACAAAAAGCGTTTTTTGCTACTCAAGTGCCTGTGCGAGATGAAACAGGTAAACTACACTTACATATTTTGGGAGTAGGTGCTGTGTCACGTATGATACCTTATCTTATCTTTTTACAGAATGGTATGTACGGTGATGTTCATGTATCATATGACTCTACAACTCATACACGAGCAGTAGAAACAGGACTGTATTATATGTTGGGTGAAATTGTCAATGGATACTTTGTTGCAGGCGAAGGCAACACTTTGAAGTATGATAGAGCAAGAGCATCTGACGCTCCTCTTGTGGGTGAAGCACGAGCATTTGTACCTAACAGAGAGTATGAGGTTATGTACAATGACATAAAACAATATTGGCCTTTGTCGCTGTCACTTGAAAAGTTCCATGAAGTATTGAACACACCTTCTATTCCACATCTAGAACAGTACGGCAATTTGCTTGATTGGTATGAGGGCAGAACTGTTATGTGTTGTGCTAGTATAAAGAATTTTATGTATCAGATTGAAAAGTATATGTACGACAAGAAAGCACTTATTAGGCTAGCTGATAAAAAATATCCAACTGGCGCGGCCAAAGCATTGTTTGATGTAAAAGATGTGGACACATTCAATAATTGGATGAATACATGGGCACCTATATTTAAGGCCAATAAAAAGTCAGCAAGCATTTCACACATAGCACCTCTGGAAAAACCTTCATTGGAGGCATTGTTTGGATAACTTTATACGGTTAGATTATCAATTTGATCTTGACATACTCACAAAAGAAATGTATAATTTAGTAGAGTTAGTTGGTTGGGGTGACAAGAATCAAATATGTTTGACACACCCTTCTGGCCAAAAAGATTGGTTTTTCGGTACTGGGCCATTGATGACTAGTAGAAATTTTACTGAGGTGAATCAACATTTTATTGGTACTTATTTTGAAAAAGTCTTGAATACACTAAAAGAAAAATATTCAATTGGTCGTGTTAGACTTATGATGTTACCTGGACAGAAATGTTATTCACTACACGCAGACACAACAAAAAGAATACATTTACCTTTAGAAACCAATGAACAATGTATGATGATTATAGATGATGAAATAAAACGTATGCCAGCAGACGGAACTGCTTGGTTGACTAATACAACAAAGACACACACTGCATTAAATGGAAATTTAGTATTTGATCGAATACATATATTATTTGACCTATTATGACAGACGAAAACGGCAAATTTATTACATCTTTAGATGACGCTAGAGAACTCAAAGAACGTAAACAAAGAGAGTTAGAGTATTACCTAGACCATTTAAAAGAACTACAAATTAAAATCTCTTGGTTAGAGGCCGATTTAAAATTGACCAATACCATAATCAAAATCATTGAAAATGAATCTATATTACCACTTGACAAACACCCCGATAAGGAGTTATAATGAACGCACAAAAGGTTAGAAACGCAATTGTAGAAATTTCAGATGCTATGACAAGAGCACAAGCAGAACGAGAACTTATCCGTGAGATTGTAAAGAAGATCCACGATGAGGAAGGGCTTGATAAGCGAGTGTTCCGTAAAATGGCAAATGTATATTACAAAGGCAACTTCCAAGATGAGACTGCTCTCAATGAGGAGTTTGAAACTACATTCACTAATGTAATGAGCTAATTATGAATATATTTTATCTACACAATGACACTAAGACGTGTGCGCAACAGCACTGCGACAAACACGTGGTCAAGATGATTATAGAGTATGCACAGTTGATGTCTACAGCACACCGTGTACTTGATGGTGATATGTATCAGGACAAAACTAAAAACAATCGCAACATTAAGCGTTGGCGAATGATGGATAGTAATCTTGAGAACACATTGTACAAAGCATCACATATTAATCATCCGTCTGGCAAGTGGTGTAGAATGACAAAGGAAAACTACGGCTACTTATATAGTTTGTGGATAGAACTTTGTAAAGAATATACTCATAGGTATGGTAGAAAACACTTGACACAAGAGAAGTTAGAACATATACTAGTTAAGACACCTAAGAATATGCCTAGCTCTTGTGTCACTGCCTTACCACAGGCAATGCCTGATGATGTTAAGATGACTGACCCATTACACGGGTATCGTAATTACTACAGAACATACAAGCGAGACTTCGCTAAATGGACAAACAGGCAAGTACCGGAGTGGTTCAATGCCAGATAATAGTGGAGGCAACTTTACTTCTAAAGAGCTTACTAATGATGTAAGGTCTAATAGAGCAAGGCTTGCTAAATTTTATGAAGGATGTTATGAAGATTTCAAGGCTTCTGGCTCAGAATTTAGAATGACATATCAAGAATATAAAAAACGATGGGCGAAAGCAAAAAGAAAAGCAAACAGGAAAAAGAAAAATGCCAGTAAGAAAACGTAATGTATTTATCAAGGTGAGCTTTCAGAAAGAAGGCATTCACTGTTATCCTGATGCACCAGAGGGTGTTGAGTTTCTCAAGCACCCTCACCGCCATATGTTTCATTTCTATGTTACATTAGAAGTTTTCCATGATGACAGGGACGTAGAGTTTATTCTATTCAAGCGTGAACTTGAAGGACTGTTTGATGAAGGCATTATGGAACTTGATTATAAGTCATGTGAAATGCTTGGTCAGGAACTCATGGACTATGTTGAGGCAAACTATCCTAACAGGCAATGTGTGGTTGAAGTGTTTGAAGATGATGAAAACGGAGCAATAGTATATAATGCTTAACAAAAATGACCCCTCTTTAATTAAAATTAGAAAACTCTGGTACATGGGACTAGAGTCTTATGAAGCACGTTACACTCTACAACTGCAGGAGTGGAATGAACGTGTGTTTAAAAGACGCGGTATTGACTATGAGATTGTGACAGGTCAGGAACTAGATGACAGTAAAGCTATTGTTACTGGTAGTGTACTTGATGCACATGGCAGAAGTTATTACAGTCTTTCTCAGCACATGAACCTAATTCAGAAGATGAAAAACGGTGAAGTACACCGTGATGATGTAATCTTCTATGAGGATATGTTTACTCCTGGACTAGAATGTTTGCCATACATTATGCAACAGTCACCTCCTGAGTATCGACCAAGAGTATTCCTTCGTTTCTTAGCACAGACTACAGACCCAGATGACTTTTTAATACGTGAAGGTATGTTCAATTGGATGCGTAGATACGAGCAAATGGTTGATGAATTTGTTGATGGTATTATGGTAGCATCAGAAGAATTTGTAGCTCATCTTCGTATTGCAGGTTTCAAAAAGAATATTTATGTAACAGGTTTGCCTTTCGGTAAGAATGAAGTATTGGAACGTGTTGCTCCTGATACTAGCAGAAAGTGGATGCACCAAAACATTCCTCTACACAACAGAACTAAACGTGTTGGATTTTCTTCTCGCTGGGATGATGAAAAGCAACCACATTTTTATATGGACTTGGCTGAAGCATACTACAAAATAGATCCTGAAATGGAGTTTGCTATTTTTTGTGGACACCCTGAACTGAAAAGTAACCGTCAGGAGTATGTTGACAGAGCAATGGCTCTACAGTCAGGCGATACAGCAAACTTTAAGGTATACACAGGATTGAAAAAGAATGAATACTATAGTTTGCTTTCAGAAAGTCAGGTACTGTTTAATTGTGCATTACAAGATTGGGTTAGCAATACAGTCAGTGAAGCAGATACTATGGGTTGTTTGACACTGTTCCCGGCATACAGAAGTTTCCCCGAGGTGTTTGCTAATAATGCTAACCATATGTATGTTCCCTGGTCAATAGAAGATGCCATTGATAAGTTAAAGAAAATGCAAGATGCTATTGACAATGTGTACTTAGACGAGTATAATATAGGTAAGATAAGTGATTATCAGGACGGTACAATTGACAGGACTTTAGATTGTATGTATACAGGAAGTATACAGCAACCTCTTTATAGAGACAGTATAACATATCGTAAACACGTAGCGAAGGCAAAGTATGAATAAAAAAGTATTGGTCACAGGTAGTAAAGGGTTTATTGGTCATCAGACTTGTTTGCAGTTAGAAGAACAAGGCTTTGAAGTATTCGGTGTAGACTGGTCAAGTGATCTTACAAGACCCGGGGTTGTTGTAGATTTTTCTTCGGACACCGTAAGATCTATTCTTAGAGACAATCAAATTAAAACTGTGATTCACTTTGCGGCAGACCATGAAGTAGGTCGTAGCGTTGAGGAACCATCAGTGTTCTACAATAATAACATTGTGAGCAGTATTAAGTTCCTTGATAAATGTATTCAGGCAGGGGTTGAAAACTTTATCTTTAGTAGCTCAAGCAGTGTGTACGGTGACTACCCAGAGTTTCCTACTACAGAAAGAAACAGAAAGGATCCTATGTCACCATATGGCCGTACAAAGGATATGTTTGAGGAAATCCTTAAGGACTATGAAAACGCATATGGTATCAAAACATTGTCACTTAGATACTTTAATGCGGCAGGTGCTGATGTATTGAATAGACATGGTTATGAACAGGAAACATATTCACATCTTGTTCCTATTCTTGCAAGGTGTTTCGGTACAGGTGAACCCTTTACAGTGTTTGGTGATGACTATGATACACCCGATGGTACTTGTATCCGTGACTATACTCATGTGGTTGATATTGCACAGGCACACATTGATGCTATACATTACCTCGACAACAATGGCATTTATCAGGTATTTAATATAGGTAAAGGTAGCGGAGAAAGTGTGATAGATGTGATTGATGCTTTCAGAGAATACACAGGTAAGGACATTGAAATAAATTATGGTGACAGGAGAGAAGGTGACCCAGCAAAAACATTCGCAGCTATTGAGCTTGCTATGAATGAATTGCATTGGGTACCTAAATATACCCTTGCTGATATTGTAGAACACGCATACAAGTGGGAGAACAGATGAAACATTATTCAACGAAAACGTATGGGCATGAACGTGGGTTGTCGTGTGTATTCCGACAACCTAATGCCACGCACAGCCATTGTTCACTGCTACACGGCTACTCATTAGGATTCAGCTTTAAGTTTGGCTGTGAAATACTTGATGATAAAAACTGGGTAGTAGACTTTGGTGGCTTGAAAGAACTAAAGGATTGGTTAGAAGATAACTTTGACCATACTTTGGTTGTAGATAGAGATGACCCAGAAATAAAAGAACTTATGTTACTACAAGACAAAGGACTTGCTAAGGTTGTCATACTACCAGGCGTTGGTTGTGAGAAATTTGCAGAAGAAGCATTTTGGTATGCAGATTCTGTTGTTAAGAATTTGACAAATGGTAGATGTTATTGTGTATCGTGTGAAGTAAGGGAACACGGTGCTAATTCTGCTATATACGAGCGTGAATGAAGATAGCTTTAGTTACCGACTTACACTTCGGTGCGAGAGGCGATTCATTACAATTTGATGCTTACTTCCGAAAGTTTTATGAAGAAACTTTTTTCCCTTACTTGGAAGAACATGGCATTAAAACTATCTTTGATCTTGGCGATACATTTGACAGACGTAAATATATAAACTATAATAGTTTAAAGAGCTGTAAAGAATATTTTTTTGATAAGGCACGAGACTTAGGTATTGATATTCATATGATACCGGGTAACCATGACACTTATTTTAAAAATACAAATGAAGTAAACTCGCCTAACTTATTGTTGAGAGAATATGATAATGTTTACCTATATGAAGAACCAACTGAAGTCACTATGGGAAAGTCTACAATCCTCCTCCTCCCTTGGATCTGCACAGACAATTATGAGCGAAGCATGGACATGGTTAACGGAACGAGCGCAACAGTGTGCTTCGGTCACTTCGAGTTCTCCGGTTACCAAATGTATCGTGGGACTCCTAACCCTCACGGTATGGACGCTAAGCTTTTTAGTAATTTTCAGCGTGTCGTTAGTGGTCATTTCCATCATAGGCATAGTCAAGGAAATATCACTTATATGGGAAACCCATATGAAATAACTTGGTCGGACTATGATGACCCACGAGGATTTGCTATATTTGATTGCGACAATCAGGAGTTAAGTTATGTTGATAACCCGAATACTATGTTTGCTAAGATCTATTATGATGACAGTGAACCCGGAAGTATTGCAACTCTTAATAATTATTCTTTTGAGTCTATACGAGGTAAGTGTGTACGGTTAATTGTAGTAAAGAAAACAAATGTATCTTTATTTGAAAAGTTCCTTGATAACCTATACACTTGTGATTTAATTGAGTTAAAAATCATTGAGGACTTGTCCGAGTTTGAAGACGAGGCTGTCGGTGAAGATGTAAACTTAGAAGATACAATGACACTCCTCAAAGAATATGTAGACGGTATTGAATTGAATGTTGATAAGGGTAAACTGAAAACAATGTTACAATCTTTATATGTTGAGGCACAGGATGCTGCATGATAAAATTCAAAACAATTAGATGGAAAAACTTTTTATCTACAGGTAATAGTTTTACAGAAATAAAGTTAGACAGAAGTCCTAGCACTCTTATTGTGGGTGAAAATGGTTCAGGTAAATCAACACTACTTGATGCTATTACATTTGCTTTGTTTAACAAACCCTTCCGAAATATATCAAAGCCTCAGCTAATAAACTCTATCAACAAAAAGAAACTATTGGTAGAGGTTGAGTTTACAATAGGCAACACAGAATACCTTGTGCGTAGAGGCAGTCTACCGGGTGTATTTGAGATTGAGATAGACGGTAGCATGGTAGATCAAAATGCTAGTGTGCGTGACTATCAAAAACATTTGGAAGAAAATATACTGAAACTAAACTATAAGTCCTTCACACAAATTGTGATACTTGGTTCAGCGTCCTTTACTCCTTTCATGCAGTTGCCTTTGGGTCAACGTAGAGAAATTATCGAGGACATCTTAGACATAAGTATTTTTACACGAATGAAAGAAGTCCTCAAGGAAAAGGTAACAAACCTAAAAGAGAAACTTAGATTTATTGAAGGTGAAATACAGGTTGTAAAAGAGAAAGGTAAGGTTCAGAAGTCCTACATTGAAACTTTACAAACTGACAAGCAAGAAAAAATAAATAAGATACAGGAGGAAATAGATGCCACGCAATCAAAGATTAAAATGCTTACAGAGGACTCGAACGCTAGCACAGCAGCGAAGGAGAATTTGGGCACAGTTGAGTCAAAAAAGCAAAAGTTGGAAGCCCTCAAAACCGAGTTTAATAGACAAATTAGAGACGCTAGACGAGAGTTAGAATTCTATCATAAGAATGATGACTGTCCTACCTGTAAACAAGGCATACCACATGACTTCAAAGCAAGTATGTCAGAAGAAAAGTTAGACAGGATTGATGAACTTGAAAAGGCACAAGTAGAACTTGATGCTAAGTGGGAAGAAGTTGATAAACTGTATGAACAATACTTAGAAATCAATCAGAAGATTGTCGATATAAACAATTTACTTATTGCTGAACAAACAATATTACAGCGTTTAATCCTTGAGAAATCTGAAACAGAAAACAAGATAGGCGATATTGAAAAAGAAACAGCAAAACTAAAAGTGGTTGCTAAGGATCTTGTGAGCAAAACAGAACAACGCAATGAATACAAAGAAGAACAAGAGTATCATTCTGTAGCAGAACACTTACTAAAAGACTCAGGTATAAAAACTAAAATTATTCGACAGTATTTACCTGTCATAAATAAGTTAGTGAATAAATATTTAACTGCTATGGACTTCTTTGTACAGTTTGATTTAGATGAAACATTCAAAGAAACAATTAAGTCACGGCACAGAGATAAGTTTAGTTACGCTTCGTTTAGTGAAGGTGAAAAGCAACGTATAGACTTAGCACTTGTATTCACTTGGCGAACAATAGCAAAGATGAAGAACAGTGCAAGCACAAACCTTCTACTACTAGATGAGGTGTTTGATAGCTCACTAGACGTAAATGGGACTGACTATGTAATGACTTTGTTGAACACTATAGGTGAGGACACAAATGTATTTGTAATCTCACACAAGGGTGACCAGTTGTTTGACAAGTTTAGAAGTCAGATAAAATTTGAAAAGAGACAAAACTATTCGGTAATGACATAATGGATGAATTAAAACTACTGCCTTTTACAGATCCAAAGTTAAAAGTAAAACCCAAACAGTTTGACTTTGAAACAGACAACGCCAAGGAACTTGGTGAACAGTTATTTGCTGCTATGAAAAAGTTTGGTGGGGTTGGATTGTCAGCAAATCAGGTTGGTTTAGACTATTCTGTATTTGTTATTGGCGGTCACTCAGGCATAACAAAAAAAATAATAATCAATCCTGAACTTGTATCTGTATCTGAGGACAAACAGGTACTGCGTGAAGGATGTTTGTCTTATCCTGGTCTTTGGTTAAACTTGACTAGACCTAAAGGTGTGATTTTAAAATATCAAGATGAACAGGGTGAAGAAATAATTGAGGAGTTTAAAGGTATTCCTGCCAGAGTTGTATTACATGAATACGATCATATGCTAGGACAAAACTTTACAATGCGAGCATCACGTTTTAAAATAAAAAGAGCTTTAACACAATTAGATAAAAAAGTTAAAAGGTATAAATTAGTAAATGGCGTACTCGGATAAGGTATTAGATCATTATGAAAACCCACGTAATGTGGGTAAATGGGACCCAGACACCGATGGTATTGGCACCGGTATGGTAGGAGCACCTGCATGTGGTGATGTGATGCGCTTGCAAATCAAGGTAGAAGATGATATAATTACTGATGCTAAGTTTAAAACATACGGGTGTGGTAGCGCAATAGCATCAAGCTCCTTAGTAACCGAATGGGTGAAGGGGAGAACATTAGACCAAGCTATGGAAATTACAAACACAGACTTGGCAGAAGAACTTGCACTACCTCCTGTTAAAATACATTGTAGTGTGTTAGCAGAAGATGCTATCAGAGCAGCAATAGCAGACTATAAGGAAAAATATAGTGATAGTAAATGAATTTGTACCTAAGGTTCTAATACTTACAGATTCTGCTATAAAAAAAGCAACAGAGTTTAAAGAAGGCAACAAATTTTTGCGTGTATATGTAACAGGCGGAGGTTGCTCAGGGTTTCAATATGGTTTTTCAGTTGAAGAAAAACAGGAAGAAGATACAATAGTTGACGATTTAGTATTGGTTGACAGTTTATCTTATCAATATTTAGCTGGTAGTACACTAGACTACAAACAAGATATTATGGGTTCAATGTTTCAATTAACTAACCCAAATGCTGTAGGTACTTGTGGGTGTGGTGTTAGTTTTACCGTATAGGGGTTAAAAATGTCAGACGATTTCGATTTTGGTTTTACCGCAGTAGATGACATACCTACAGGCGAAGTACAACCACAACAACCTGTTGTAGCGAAGGTTGATGATGTACAATTGAACACTATAATAGACAAAATCGAAAGAATTGAGTCACTTATAATTCAATCTGATTCATCTGGTATGATTAATGAGCACCGTGAACTTGTACAACAAGACGTGGCTGCTAAACTAAAGCAGGTAGAGGATCTAATCTTGCCTCTACTGTATAACCTTCAAAAGAACCCTGAGAAGGATTATATTCACTGGCCCAATAGAACGGCTATCATAGATAAACAAATAGAAAAAATTAAATCGGTTACACGATACTACGATAGCGTATAAGGAGTCGTTATGAGTGAAGTAAAAACAGGGGTTGAGCCTATTGTCGCTGGTGTTTTTGTCAGACCGACAGGAAGTGTTTATGATTTTTATTTAAATGGGCATATAGATGGGCCTGAAAAATATGTAGAGTGGAATCACATTATTAGAACAGCAAGTGAATCCGATATAATATACCTTCATATTAACTGTTACGGTGGTGATGTAATGACTGCTATTCAGTTGATGCGAGCATTATCAGAAAGTAGAGCACAGGTAATCTCATCTGTAGAGGGTGCTTGTATGTCAGCAGCTACATTTATTTTTCTGATTGCCGATTCTTTTGAAATTTCAGATCATAGTATGTTTATGTTCCATAACTATTCAGGTGGAACATTTGGCAAAGGCAATGAAATGAAAGAACAAATCTTCCATGAAGAAAAGTGGTCAGCAAATTTAATGAAACAAATTTATGCAGGATTTTTAACCGAAGCTGAAATTGAGAGTATCCAAAAAGGCCAAGACATATGGATGACACCCTCAGAGGTCGGTAAAAGATTAGAAAAAAGACTAAAAGGCTTAACAGAACCTAAATCAAAGAGAAAAACACCGGCCAAAAAAAGTGCTTGACATTTGTATAATTAATAAATATAATGGTAGAACACTGTAAGGAGTCTACATATGAAACAATTTATTAATGCAGCAGTATTTTTTCTGGTCGGATTTGTGGCCGGTGGTTCTAATGCAGCACACGCGGCCGATCCTCACGATATTATCGGTATAATTGCAGGTGTTGCGGTAATACATGAAGTTTTAGATGACCGTAAAGAGCACCGTGAACACCATGACCACGAGGATGTTTATGATTATACCGAGCATCGCTATCATTCTAGACGCACCGAAACACACCGCGAGGCATATAGAAGGCACTTTCCCTGTAGTAGACAGTATGCTGGGTACAGAGGATGTCGCAGAATAATTGAGGGCGATCGTACAATTATTATCATAGAACGCTAAGTTATTGATTTACTTAGAAAACTAAAAGCCCTTATAGATCAAGCACTTAACGTAAGTCATTGATTTGTAAGGGCTTTTATATCTTGACTTTTTCTAAAAAGGCTGTATAATAAGCAGTATAAAATGAAAAAACGGTTGTGAGGACCCTATCATTATGCAAATTCAACAAAAATCATTACTTGCTAAACTATTGTCTACTGAAAATATTACAGTAGAAGTTAAGTCAGACCTCCCTACAGCAGCATTTGATCCAATGTCTCGCACAATGTATATCCCTAAATGGAAAGATATGCCTACTTGTGTGCAGGACCTTCTTATCGGTCACGAGGTCGGACACGTACATGAGACCCCAGCAGAAGGCTGGCACGATGCCGTTTGTGAGGATCGTACACTTAAAGGCTTCCTCAATGTTATCGAGGACGCACGTATTGAGCGCAATGTAAAATCACGTTATCCCGGTCTTGTCCGTAGCTTTTACGCAGGTTACCGTGAATTATTCGAGCGTGACTTTTTCGGTGTCAAAGATGTAGACGTAAACAAGCTGCCTCTTATTGACCGTATCAACCTATACTTCAAGTTAGGTGCATTCCTCAATGTACAGTTTACTACTGAAGAACAGTCCTTTGTAGACCGTTGTGCGAATACTCAGACTTGGGAAGAGGTTGAGGCACTGGCCCGTGAATTACACGGCAAGGCAAAGGAAACTGCTGAGGATGATATTGAGCAGTTGATGGAAGACTTCGACCCACAGTCAGGCGACAGCGATATGAGCATGGAAGGCGATATGTCAGACTGGGAGCAGTCAGATTCAGACGAATATGAGACTGATGAAGGTGGTTCAGCTGCTGGTAACAGTGGTGAGGAGACCGACGAGGACTCAGATGATTCTCAAGCTGCTGGTGATTCAGATTCAGATGACGGTGACATCGAGGACGAGGCAGAGGACGAAGCACCTCAGGCTATTCAGGACTTTGCAGATGACGGTGGTGTTGGTTCAATTACTGACAAGGCATTCCGTGAGAATGAGGAAAGTCTGTTAGACACTGAGGTGTCTAAGGAATCAGTATACATTACTTTACCCACAGGCCCAAGCTTGTTGGATAATATTGTACAGCCTAAAGATGTTTACAGGTGGGACCTTGTTGAGGCCGGTCATCATAACAATTACGTAGACCCTAAGACACACGCTGAAAAACTGTACAAAGATTTCATTGCACAGAACAGCAAGACAATTAATCAGATGGTTGCCTCTTTTGAGATGAAGCGTAAAGCGTCACAATTCATTAAGGCTAAGACTGCCAAGACAGGCGATCTCAATGAGGATAGACTGTGGGCTTACAAGACTTCAGATGACTTGTTCAAGCAGGTTACTTCAATACCCGAAGGCAAGAATCACGGTTTCATTATGTACCTCGATATGTCAGGTTCAATGTTCCGTAATATGGGTGATACACTTGCACAGCTTATTAATCTAACTATGTTTGCACGTAAAATCAATGTGCCTTTCGAGGTGTATGGTTTTACTACTGGCAATAATTCTTGGAGCGGCAATATTTCCCGACCTGAGTCTAAGGTAGGTGAATATGTGATTGAAGAGGCTAAGACTGTCAAGCTGCTCACTTCAGATTTCAGCAAGGCACAGCTCGAGGAAGCATACAAGTATTTACTACTGTGGAAATCATCATTCGATTATCGTATGGCAGGTCGCAATAACCGTACCACAAACGGTATGTTACCTGTTTGGATAAATCAAAACGGTGCATTGGATATGGGTGGCACGCCTCTCAATGCAACAATTGTTATCGGTATTGAGATTGCCAAGCGTTTCCGTAAGGGTACTGGTGTTGAGATTCTTAATACTATTGTCCTGACTGACGGTGAGGCTACTGATTTCTCCGAATACTGGAAGGAGAGCGAGGGAAAAATGTGGCCTCAAAATCCTGGTTACAGACAAGAGCCTGTTTTCAAGTATGGTTCAGCAGTGTACCCCATGCTTAAAGGCAGAGCGCATCATAACGTAGAATTGACCTGTACTCTGCTTGAGATGTACAAGGAGATTACAGGCTCTAAGGTTATCAACTATCATATACTGGACAGGTTCACTAAGCGCACCCTCGAGGATTGTAAGGATTACGCTACTGTTGGTGACATTAACATGGGCTACTGGGAATGGGAAAAGATATTCAAGCCACAGCAGCCCTCAGGTCTCATTGAAGCCCGTGACAAGGTAGGGTTTGATGTCCGTTACATTATGAACGGCGGCAAGCTGAGCATTGAGGACGAGGAGCTCGAGGTCAAGTCCACTAAAAAGGGTGACTTACTACGTGGGTTCCGCAAGTTTGCAGGCTCTAAGGCACAGCAGCGCATCTTTGTACAGAAATTCGTCCCAGAGATTGCATAGATAGCGCTACGTGAGATGTAGCGAGTGAGAATACTACTCTCGCTACAGATTTCACGGTAGGTTCGTAAGTCATTGATTTGCTGTAAAAAAACTTCAATGAAATCAACAACTTAGTTCAGTGGTAAGTGCTTGATTTATAACGGAAAAAAGATTTCAAATAAATGAAAATAATGCTTGACTTTTTCTATAATACGTGTATAATAAGCACTATAGAATGAAAAAACGCACTAAAATTTATTATTAATAGCTTGTGAGGAGCTTATATTATGACTGACCGTAACGCACTTATTGACACCCTCCGTTCATACGCTGACGGAAACAACCACGTAGCCCGTAAGGATATTATCCGTGAGGCCAAAGCAATGGGTATCAATCACCCAGGCTTTATTCTCAAGGATCAGTACAAGGTTGAATCCGGCGTATACGATATGTCCGAGATGTTCACAGGCACAGCAGCTATCAAAGCAGCTCCTGTCCGTCAACCTAAGCTGCAGGTCGTTACACCTCCCCCAGCTCCTGTACAGGCTCCTGAGTCTAAGGTAGTATCAATGGCCAAATTAGCAATGGATATTCAAAACCTGGTCCCATCCAAAGACGATACTTATGTACCCTTTGGTTTTCACAGGGACCTCAAGACTATCCTTCAGGGTGGTATGTTCTACCCACTTTTTATATCCGGATTGTCCGGTAACGGTAAGACCACAATGGTTGAGCAGGTTTGCGCTCAGCTCAAGCGTGAGGCTATCCGTGTAAATATTAGTATTGAGACCGACGAGGACGATCTAATCGGTGGCAATACTCTAGTTGATGGTAACGTCGTCTATAGAGAAGGACCGGTCCTCACCGCCATGAAACGTGGCGCGGTCCTGATCCTTGATGAAGTAGACCGTGGATCCAACAAGTTGATGTGTCTCCAGGCCATCCTTGAAGGTAAAGCGTACTTCAATAAGAAGACTGGCGAGACCGTCGCTCCTGCCAACGGGTTTACTATTGTGGCGACTGCGAATACAAAAGGTCGTGGTTCAGATGATGGTAAATTCATCAGCGCTCAGCTGTTGGACGAAGCGTTCCTGGAGCGTTTTGCAATTACCGTTGAGCAGGAGTACCCTACAGCAGCCGTAGAGAAGCGCATCATCCTTAACAAGATGGGCAAGGCTGGTTATACAGATGAGGAATTCGCTACTCATCTGGTTACTTGGTCCGAGGTGATTCGTAAGACCTTTTTCGAGGGTGCTATAGACGAGTTGGTCAGCACCCGTAGGCTTGAGCACATTGTAAATGCTTACGGTGTATTCAAGGACAAGATTAAGGCAATCACCTTGTGTACCAACCGTTTTGACGCTGATACTAAGGCGGCATTTATTGACTTGTACACTAAGGTTGACCCTGCAAACCCTCAGGAGCCTGAGGTAGAGAACACTCCACTAGACGAGGTGGAGTTTTAATTGGGACGCCTGTTTACTTTTGGGTGTAGTCTGACAGAATACATTTGGCCTACTTATGCTGACTTTGCTTACGAGGCATTGGGTAGGCCAAATGGTTCATTTAACTACGGATCCCCAGGCGCAGGTAACCTCTACATTTTTTCCTCTGTTTTGAAAGTAAGCGAAATAGAAAAAATTAATTCAGATGATATTGTAATTATTTTGTGGTCGGCTTGGTATAGAACGGACTGCTTTGATTCAGTAGAAAGAAAATGGCTTCACAATGCGAGTCCTATATCAGATACCTTTGATCCTGTTTCATACGCTGTTAGAGATTTGTCTCTGGTGAAAGCAATGGGTGGTTATTTAAAAAATATTGGCTGTAAATTTTATATGAACTCTATGCACAAACCTTTTTTAACCATTAATGCAAAAGAATTCCTAAAGGAAGTACCAGCACCAACAGCAGATGATATGCTTTTTGAACCCTCTCTTTATGACGGCTGGTTGCCTTACAGTGATTACCTGGATAAGTTTCCTCTAGAACATCATAGGAAGGGAAAAGAAATTGAAATACTACAGTATGATGAACACCCTAGTCCATATGAACATTGGGATTGGGCTAAAAAATGGTTACCGCCCGAACTCATTTGTAATAGAGAATATATGCAAACTTGTCAAGACAGGTGGCAATGGGTTGTTTCACAAGCAGACTTTAACCTGAAAGCTCCTTTGTTTTCACAACACCATTACTGGCCTGACCGCAAAATAGGAGACGAGACAGAGAATGGTAGGAAACTGGCCAAAGGTAAAACAGTTATTCCGTTCTTGGAAAATATTATTCTTTGAAATAATGCTTGACATACGGATCAAATCGTGTATAATGGTAAGTACATTCAAATAGTGAGGACTAAAAATGGAAGCTATAAAATTACATTCTGAAATTCATACTTATGATGGCCCAAGAGAGGTTAGCTGGGTACCCATTGACAGTATTATTGCCAACCCGAATAACAATATTTTTCGTGAGACAGCAGTGGACGAAGAGGTTATTCAAAGTCGTGAGGATTTAAAATTTCTTATTGAAACAGAAGGTCTGCATCGAGCACCGACTGTATGGGAAGGAGATTCCGAAGGCAATTTTCTAGATGCCGGTTGGAACAGAATTATGGCTTGTTTAGCTTTGGGATGGACCATGGTTCCCGTACAACGCAAGCCTAGGACCAAACGTATGATAGAAGACATGGGCGCAGATGGTGCTATTGATTTTGACCACCCTGATGTTTGTGCTTCTATGAGAGTAGATAATAAAAGTACAACACACCATCCTATTGCCTCTGTTATGGCTGCTGAAGCAGACGTTAAATCATTTGTAACTTATTATGGCAAACAACCGACACCCGGAGAACTAAAATCTATAATTACTAGGGCAGGCTCCTCTGTTCCTACTTATAAGAAGGCACTAGTTTTACGTGACGGCGGAGAGTTTAAAAAGGTAGAATATCCAGGAGATCCTAGGCTTTTTCAGGAGTTGCTAACAGGAAAAGAAAAAAGAATCGAAACTCAATTTAAAAAAATGCAAACAAATTTAAAAATTGAAGCTGAGTTTGATCGAGACGAAACCCTTGAAAAGTTATTTGCAAATATACCTTTTGAATCTTTAACTAAAGATGTTGTTAAGGCCTTGAAAAAAGAACAAGACGAACAACCACATTGGTATCACTTGGATAAAAATACTCAAGGCGGTTATATGCACGGTGTATTAACCACTAACTTTATAAAATATTTTAATGAATCTCAAGATGTTTATGAGGCAAGACCTGGGAAAGCAATGAAAGGTATGGATATACTTTTTTTCAAAGATGACAAACAGGTCAATGCTCTTGAAACAAAAACTACAATGGTTGATGGGTTCACCACAACCAGCGAGAAATATGGTTACTCACTTGGTTTTGTTTGGACTGAAGAACAGACAGAAGGAACTATAGTGATTTGTTATCTTGATCGTAATAGTAAGACATTTGACGGCAAACCTCTATGGAGAAAAGCAGGAAGCCCTGGAATGAGTGTACTACCCATAACAGCATTGGTTGAATATGTTATGCGAGAAGATACATATTCTATTGTTCCAATGGGTAGAATGTCCTTACAAAACAAAAAATATAAGACAGTGCATGAGGTATTTTGATGGCAAAAATAGATTACAAATTTAACGAAGGAGCTCTAATTGCAGAGCTCCAGGCTTATATAGACGAAACGTACGGTGAGCATTATAGCCGTAGTAGGTTTCAGTCATCGGAGTTTATCATGGACTGTGGACACGGCATGGGATTCTTCCTCGGCAATGTCCTCAAGTATACTCAGCGATACGGTAAGAAAGACGGTCACAATAGAAAAGACCTACTAAAAATCTTACATTATGCGCTTTTAGCTTTGAATGAACATGACCAGGATTATAAATAAGAGACAATAACCTTCTTATTTACGGAGAAAACAAATGGCTTACGTTATAAAAATTACTCTCAATAGAGACCCCAACGCAGAATGGGGAGCATTACCAGAAGATGTTGAAGTTGCGAGAGCAAATTCATTAGTTGATAATGGCATTACGGGTGAAGTAGTTATGTCTAATGATGGTACAAGCATCATTACTACATATACTGCACCTAGTGAGGCTGCTTGGAACGCACACAAGGCAGTTATGGACACATACTACACTACCTCTGAAGCAGTTGAAAATGTTGCTGAGAAAAATCTTAGCTTTACTACTGAGGTTTTAGAAAACACTTGACTTTAGTTTTAAATTATTATATACTATTATTTTAACTTGAAGGATTTATATTATGAAGATTAGCAAATCTACTCTTGATGTACTTAAAAATTATGCTACAATCAATCAGAACATTATGTTCCGTGAAGGTAGTGTACTACAAACAATTAATAATGCCAAGACCATTTATTCCAAGGCCTCGGTGAATGAGGCCTTTAATAAAGAGTTTGCTATATACGACCTAAACAGTCTGCTTGGTTTGTTTAGTTTTGCTGATGATGCAGACATAACATTAGGTGAAGAATATATGGTAGTTGATTTTCCAGGCGGCACTGGCGGCTTCAAATACCGGTATTCAGATCCTGAAATCATAAACACCCCACCCGACAAATCAATTCAGGTAAATGAAGTTTTTACTTTTGATCTATCAAAGGCTTTCCTAGAAAAACTTTTGAAAGCAGCTTCAATTATTTCTGCTCCTATTATGAGAATTGAAGGTAATGGTACAAGTGTAAGTATTATACTTTGTGACCCTACAACAGGTTTGGATTCTACAAACACTTTTGATGCAGGTTCTGTTGGTTCATCCGATCGTGTATTTAAGGCTGATGTTCCTGTCGAAAGTTTGAAGGTAGCAATGACAGATTATACTGTAACAGTTGGTAGCAATCCTTTACTGTATCTAAAGAGTATAAAACCTGAAATTGAATATTGGATTGCAGTAGAAAGATCCTCGGAGTTTTAACTATGGACGGTAAAATGTCATTCACATTGCGTGAAGTAGCAAACGGTTGGTTGTTAGAAATTAACAGCATTGACGGTGATGCGGAATATATTTTCAAGACTACGGGTCCTGCATTAGGCATGATCCGTAAAGTCCTAAAAGAAGAAGTAGATCCTTTTGAGGAGGAAGACAATGGTTGAAGAAATCGAGGGTATGTGGTTTCATAACTGTCCAGACAGTGGACCCACACATACAGCAAACGGTGAACCCTGTTCTTGGTGTGATGCAGTAGAAGGCAAACATTTTGAGCTAAAGATTGAAGATGAAACCTCAGTTAAAGAAAAGCTAGGTTAAAACTATATTATATTATGGAGTTGTGAATGAAACAGGATCATTTCCTTTGGGTTGAGCGTTACAGGCCTAAGACAATTGAAGAATGTATCCTGCCTGAGTCAACCAAAAGTATGTTTAAGGAATTTCTCTCTAAGGGGGAAGTTCCTAATCTGCTTTTGTGTGGTACAGCAGGTACGGGTAAAACTACAGTAGCAAGAGCCCTGTGTGAAGAACTAGGATGTGAGTATCTACTTATCAATGGTTCGGATGAAGGTCGTCAGATTGATACACTGAGGACTAAGATCAAACAGTTTGTTACTACACTGGGTTTTGAAAACAAAACAAGAATTGTAATTATAGATGAGGCAGATTACCTAAACAAGGATAGTGTACAGCCTGCTATGAGAGCATTTATAGAACAGTATGCCAATACTGCTAGGTTTATATTTACTTGTAATTATAAAAACAGAATCATTGCTCCTCTACACAGTAGGACTACGGTGATTGAGTTTAGCGCTCATAAAGGAGACAAGAGAACACTTGCTGCTTCCTTTATGAAACGTATGCAACATATCTTGAATGAAGAAGGTATACAATTTAAAGATAAAGTGTTGGCAGAGTTGTTGATGAAATACTATCCTGACTATAGGAGAGTAATAAACGAACTACAGCGTTACAGTAGCTCCGGTGTCATTGATGAGGGTATCCTCAGTAACATTTCAGAAGTCAATACTAAGGAATTGATTACTAGTCTTAAAGAAAAGGACTGGAAGAAAATGAGACAGTGGGTTGCTAATAATGTTGAGTCAGATCCTCAAGGTATTTACCGATTCATCTATGATAGTTTAATACCTGAAATAAAAACAGTACCACAAACTGTATTGTTGATAGCAGACTACCAATATAAATCAGCTTTTGTTGCAGACCAAGAGATTAATCTTGTTGCGTGTCTAACGGAGATAATGGCTGATGTCCAATTTAAGTGATTTTTTCGGGGCACCGGTAGTAGAATATTCCGAAGAGGAGTTTCAGGAAAAGTTAGCTAAGATCTCACCCTTCGATTTTGCTAACACAATTAACTATAGTAAGAACAATTTAATTGTAGATGAATGGACTGAAAATCAGTATAACCCATTCATTGTAAATAGAGCTTTAGGTTTTGCACCCGATACAGTTATTGCTGCTAATGAAATGAATGCTAGACCTCATTTAGATAAAAAGATGCAATATGATTTTCTTTTGTCTGTTGTTAGAAAGGGTAAAAGATATAATAAATGGATAAAGGGTGAACTTGAAGATATAGAAGTTGTACAAGAGTATTTTAAATACAATTTTGAAAAGGCAAAAGCTGCATTAAAGATTCTTAGCAAAGAAGATCTCGATAAAATTAAATCGTATCTTAAAACGTCTAAAGGCGGAAAGTTATAAATAGTTTCAAGACTTTTTTATAATATAGGAATCTGAAATGATTGAACCAGATAATTTTTTTAGCATTGATTATCCAGGTTATCATCCTTTAGAAATTACACTAGAATACTCTGATGATTTTCTCAAAATTAGAGAAACATTATCTCGTATAGGTGTGGCTTCCAAGAAAGAAAATATTTTATATCAATCTTGTCATATTTTACACAAACAAGGAAGATATTTTATTACACATTTTAAAGAACTATTTGCTTTAGATGGAAAGGATGCTGACTTCACTGATAACGATTTACAACGCAGAAATACTATTGCGAAACTATTACAAGACTGGGGTCTGCTAAAAATAGTAACAAATTTAGAAGAAGATGATCTAGCACCGTTGAGTCAGATTAAAATTATTTCTTTCAAAGAAAAAGATGAATGGAGTTTAGTACCTAAATACAATATAGGTAAGAAATCTTATATAAATAAAAAGCCGCCGGGGAGTGCGTCAGCATAATCTAAACATCTCGTAAGGATAATTGCGGTACAAACCGGTAGGCACCACTACGCCGATAGGGTAGTGTAACATTAAAAACTCGCTTAATTAAGGAGCACAATTATGGTACGTAAATATACTACTGCCAACATGGCAGAAATTTTTGATAATGTAAGACCGTTTACTATAGGTTTTGATCGTTTGTTTGATAATTTACATAATGTTTCTGAAATTCACAGTCCAAACTATCCTCCCTATAATATTATTGCGGATGATGATGAGCATTTCACCATTGAAATTGCTTGTGCAGGTTTCCGCAAAGATGAATTTAATATAAACTTACTTCCGGAAGGCAATAAACTGATTGTACAAGGTGTACAAGACAGAGGCGAAGATACTCGAAAATACTATCACAAAGGCGTGGCTGCTCGTAATTTCACACATTCATTCGCACTTGCAAATGATGTTGAGGTAGTTGAAAGTCGCTACACTGATGGTGTTCTTGAGATTATTCTAAAGCGGGTTGTTCCAGAAGAAATGAAACCAAGACAAATTGAAGTGAAATAAAGGAGAACGCTATGCCCGTTAAGAAAACAAAGATTGTGAATACACCACAAAAAGAAACACCACCCAGTGTTAAGGTTGTAAAACTATCTTCAGGTGATGATATTATTTCACATCTTAGTGTTGTAGATTCAGATGGTTTAAAGATTTTTAATTTACAAAAACCTTTTATCATTCTGATGAGACCTAAGGACGAAGAAGCGTCTGAGTTTATTATCGGGCTAGCACCCTATGCTGCTTATGCTGCCAAACAAACAATACAGGTTTCACCACACCACGTGGTTGCTGTATTTGATCCTGATACTGCCTTACGTAATCAATATATCGGTAGACACCCTGTGGAGTTAGTTGATGCTAAAAACGAACCACAGGTATTACAGGAAGGAACTAATTAATGTATGAGTATAAAGCAAAAATATTAAAAATTGTAGACGGGGATACCGTAGACGTAGACATTGATCTAGGTTTTGGTATAGTCCTTACAGATGAACGTGTCCGAATCATGGGTATTGACACACCCGAATCTAGAACTAGGGATAAACTAGAAAAAATATTCGGACTAGCCGCAAAAAACAGACTCAAAGAACTATTAGGCAAAACTGCAAATCTTAAAACCCGTATGGCAAAAGACGGTGAAGATCTAAGGGGCAAGTTTGGACGAGTCCTCGGAGACTTTGATGTTTTTTATCCAGCCGAAGACCGTTGGTGCGGTGTGGCCAGTATTCTAATCAAAGAAGGCCATGCCGTTCCATATGAAGGCGGTAGTAAAGAAGATGTACAGGAACAGCACCGACTTAACCGAAGACGTCTTGTTGAAGAAGGCCGTGTTCATGTTCCGGATGGAATGAGGCATCTTATTACTTGACATTCTTTCTCTTTTATTATATAATGGTTTTACTTGAATGGAGATGAGATGTCAAATTTTTATACATACGCTAGGCACTACGGTGATAAAATATTGTTACGTGGTGTTACCCCACAGGGTAAAAGGATATCTAAAAAGGTATCCTTCTCACCCACACTGTTTGTTAGGTCAGACAAACCAACACAATATAAAACTATGTTTGGAGAAAAGGTTTCTCCAGTAGAATTTGCTTCTAATAAAGAAGCATCTGAGTTTGTAGAACAATACAAAGAAGTATCTAACTTTCCTATCTTCGGCCAGACACATTGGGGCTATCAATATATCTCAGAAAACTATCCCGGTGATATTGACTGGGATATATCTAAAATTGGTTTGTACTCAATAGACATTGAAACAACAGCAGAGAATGGTTTTCCTGCTGTTGGTAACCCTATTGAGGAAGTGCTTCTTATTACTATGATGCACAATACAACAAAACAAATCACAACATTTGGTGTTGGTCCTTTTACACCGACGGAACATACAGCACACCTAAATATAGATTACCGAGAGTGTGCAAGCGAGAAACAATTACTTGCACGTTTTATGGAGTGGTGGATTGTAAATTGTCCTGACGTTATTACAGGATGGAACTCTAAACTATTTGACATTGCTTATTTGGTTTCAAGAACAGATAGACTTCTAGGTGATGTTGGTAAGAAAGCATTTAGTCCTTTCAAACTGGTACACAAAAAAGACCTAACTATGGGTGGTAGAACATACACCACGTTTGATATTACAGGTGTTGCTCAATTAGATTATTTGGATATATACAAAAAGTTTACATATGTTACCCGGGAATCCTACAAACTAGATTACATAGCAGAAGTCGAACTAGGACACAAGAAGTTGGAAAACCCACATGATAGTTTCCGGGATTTTTATACGAAAGATTGGAACTTGTTTGTAGAGTACAACATCATTGATACAAAGCTAGTAGATGAGTTGGAAGAGAAAATGAAACTTATCGAACTCTGTCTGACAATGACCTATGACGCCAAGATGAACTTTGAGGATGTATTCAGTCCTGTAAAGACTTGGGACTGTTTATTGTACAACCAACTACGAGATATGAATATTGTAATTCATCAACATGAGGGTAAAAAAGGAAGGCAAATTGCAGGCGCCTATGTACAAGAGCCGGTTCCAGGTGCATATGAATGGGTTGCTTCGTTTGATGCCACTTCACTGTATCCTTCTATCATCATGCAGTACAACATGAGCCCTGAGACATTGGTGCCTGGTGGTACGTATGATGTGGACGTTGATGGTATGTTAGCTGAGAAGTATAAGTTTGACACTGATGATGCTGTAGCTGCTAATGGTCAGACATTTACACGTAGTAAGCAAGGTCACTTCCCTAACATTGTTCAGAAGTTTTTTGATGACAGGCAGCGATACAAGAAACTGATGATCGAGGCTAAGCAGGATTACGAGAAGACAAAGGATCCGAAATACAAAAACTTAATTGCTAAGTACAATAACTTTCAGATGGCACGTAAGATTCAACTTAACTCACTATATGGTGCGATGGCTAATGAATACTTCAGATACTATGATGACCGTATAGCAGAAGGAATAACACTAACCGGGCAGTATATCATCAGGAAGACTTCCACGGCATTGGATGAGTTTTTGAATGAAACTTTAAAAACTGAAGGTAAAATGTATAGTTTCTATACTGACACTGACTCCTGCTATATTACTTTGAAGGACTTGGTTGACAAGTTTTACTCGGATAAACCAAAAGACAAGTTAATATCTATTTTAGATAAAGTCGGTTCGGGTGCCATTGAGCCTTGTATTTCGAAGGCAATGACTAAACTCGCAGAATACACAAATGCCTTTGAGGAAAAGATATTTTTCAAACGTGAAGCAATTGCTGACAAGGCGCTTTGGGTTGCTAAGAAAAGATATGCTATGAATGTCTGGGATAACGAAGGTGTGAGATATACTACACCTGATCTAAAGGTGATGGGACTTGAGATTGTTCGCTCCTCTACACCAGCACCGGTGAGAGACAGTTTGAAAGAAGCTGTACGTATATGTCTCACAGGCACCGAAAAGGAACTACACAGTTTTATTGAAAATACTCGGAAAGATTTTTTTGATATGAATCCTGAGACAATAGCTTTTCCTAGAAGTTGTAACAATATGTCAAAGTATAAAAATTTTACTGAAATATATAGTAAAGGTACTCCGATGCACGTTAGGGGTAGTTTGTTATTTAATTGGTATGTGGATAAGTTAGATTTAGGTCACCGATATGAATTGATACAGGAAGGTGACAAGATAAAATTTGTTTATCTTAAAGAACCTAATATATTGCGAGAGAATGTTATATCCTTCAATACAGTTCTTCCCCCTGAATTTGATATACACAAATACGTAGATTACAAAACAATGTTTGAGAAAGCATTTTTAGAACCCATGAATACTATTGTAAACACGCTCAGTTGGAGTACAGAGCCTAAATCTACTTTAGAGGATTTTTTCGGATGAAAATATTAATTGTTGGACACGGGTTTGTAGGTACAGCCACAGAGTATTTGTTTAGAAAAACAAAAGCTGAAATTCATATCCATGACACTGTGAAAGGTAGCACGAGATTCTGTGACGAGGATATGTTTGATTATATTTTCTTATGTGTCCCTACACCTACAGGAGAAGATGGTAAACTTGATATTTCCATTTTAACAGATGCCTATGAGCAATGGAAATGGCGAGGACAAATTGTTATTCGTAGCACTATTGGTCCCGATCAAGTAGATTCATTTCCTAATGCCATTATGATGCCTGAGTTCCTAAGAGAAAAACATTGGAAAGAAGATGTTGACGATCCCATTCTGCCTATTATAACAAGTGACTATAAACTTACAGATAAGTTACAGAGACTATTACCAAATAAGCGTTGTTGGTATTTGGGTCCGAAAGAGGCAATGATGTATAAGCTAGCAAGGAACACTGTTCTTGCTATGAAAGTGGCGGTTGCAAATGAATTCAAGGATATTTGTGAAACTCATAAGATGGACTACAATACAATAGAGTGTATGTTAAAAGAGGATCCTGCTTTGGGATATTCACACTGGAGTGTACCAGGACCAGATGGTAAACCTGGGTTTGGTGGCAAATGTTTACCTAAAGACTTGACACACATGAGCAAATTATGTTATACTGATAGTATATTTAAACAGGCTTTGTATGATAATACAACAAGGAGAATACGTTGGGGTATAAACGAGCCATCATATTAGGCAATGGTGAAAGCAGAAGAGGTATAGAAATTCCAGATGATTGTGTTGTCTGGGGTTGTAATTATATCTATAGAGAAACTATCCATATAGATGTTTTGGTCGCTACAGATGTATATGTACAGCACGATGTCTATGTAGACAAATATGCGTTAAATAACCGTTGTATATTTTTAGATTGGACACCTGTGCCTTCTACTATACCTTTAGACATTGTAGAAGGTTTAAATGTAGTAAAAAATGATTTTACAGAACACGGTGTTGTTTGTTCTGGGTGGAAAAACGATATTTTTTATACATATCTAGAAGAAAATGATTGTGTTGAAAATGTTACAATGAGTGAAATACCTAGAAGGTTTAGTTCTGGTTCTTTAGCAATGTGGAAGGCAGCACAAGAAGGTTACAATGAAATACTTTTAGCAGGATTTGGTGATGACGCGCATATGTATGCCGGGAGAGACCATGAACCCGGTAAAGAAAGATTTACTATAGAAAGAAATTTCATTATAAATGAATATGAAAATATTAAGTGGAGATATATATGAGTTTAATTGATAAACTAAAAAAGAACAGCACTATCAAAGATACATCTGTTCTAACTGATTCAAAATTTTTCGGAATGAAAGACTTGATTCAAACCTCAGTACCTGCATTGAACGTAGCACTGAGTGGCAGGCTAGACGGTGGTCTAACACCTGGACTGACAGTATTCGCAGGTCCGTCAAAGCATTTCAAAACAGCATTTTCATTGTTGTTGGCAAAAGCATATCTGGACAAGTATGATGATGCTGTTATCCTGTTCTATGATTCAGAGTTTGGTACTCCTCAGTCTTACTTTGACACTTTCGGTATTGACAAAGATCGAGTGGTTCATACTCCTCTCACAGACGTAGAACAGTTGAAGCATGATTCAATGTCACAGCTAAACAGCATTGAACGTGGTGACCATGTTATGATTATCATTGATTCAGTTGGTAACTTGGCGTCTAAGAAAGAGGTTGATGATGCACTTGATGGTAAGTCAGTAGCAGATATGTCTCGAGCAAAACAGTTGAAGTCATTGTTCCGTATGGTTACTCCTCACTTGACACTGAAAGACATTCCAATGGTTGCAGTGAATCACACATACAAAGAGATTGGTTTGTTCCCTAAAGACATTCTTTCAGGCGGTACAGGTATTTACTACTCAGCAGACAACATCTATATCATTGGTCGTCAGCAGGACAAACAAGGCACTGAACTGATGGGTTATAACTTTATTATCAATGTTGAGAAGTCTCGCTTTGTACGTGAGAAGTCTAAGATTCCTGTTGAGGTTTCGTTTGAAGGTGGTATCAGCAAATGGTCAGGTCTCCTTGACATGGCACAAGCATCAGGTCATGTAGTCAAACCTAGCAATGGTTGGTATTCAAAGGTTGATGTAGCAACAGGCGAAGTGGAAGAAAAGAAATATCGTATTAAGGATACTTATAACAAAGAGTTTTGGTTGCCTATTCTAAAAGACGAAAGTTTCTTGGCATGGATAAACAAACGATACGCTATTTCAAGCGTTGACGGGATAATGCGTGATGAAGTTACTGAACAAGATATCGAAGAAGCTTACGGGCAAATCCAAGAAGCCTGAAGGAGTATGTGATCGCTGTCAAATAACTATTTGGCAGGGTGACGCAGCCATCTGTTTTCACACAGAAAACGAGGATTTGTTTATCTGTGAAAACTGTATCGAAAATATATATGGTGAAAAAGCCAAAGAGTGGATTGATTAAATGAAAAAATACCATCTATTAGCGATACAAATGGTCGCATACTTGTCAATGATACCTATGATAGTGTACGGTTCGCTAAACGAATGGTTGATACTTTTACTTATGTATTTTCTCATGTTCAGCTTGGGTAGCACAATATGTTATCACAGATACCTTACTCACAGATCATTTAAATGCTCAAAAATAACAGAACTAATACTTTTATTTTTTGGACATATCAATTTAGCAGGTTCGGCAGTAGCCTGGGTTGCAATGCACCGTGAACATCATAGGTTTTCTGACACAGAAAAGGATCCACATTCTCCTGTACATAAAGGTTATCTGAGAACTCAGTTTTTTCATACACTGTATGAAATGGATATGAAGTATGTTAGAGATCTCGTTAGGAACAAACCTGTAGTTATAGAACATAAACATTATTGGAAACTAACATTTTTGTGGCTTGTAATACTACTGTTGATAGATCCTTTTTCTGTCGTTTACGCTTGGTTAGCCCCAGCCGGTTTGTCTAGATTGGCTATAGGTATGATAATATCATATTCCCATCGAAATGGATATGCTCATAATGATGAATGGTTAGGTTGGTTGACTTTCGGTGAAGGCTGGCACGGTAATCATCATAAAGATCCTGGCAATCCATCCTGTCATCCGACAAAAGATATTAGTGGTTGGATTATTAAACTTATACGAACAGATTAAATTTATGATAGTGTTGGTGTGTGGTTTGCCCGGTTCGGGTAAAACTTGGTTGTCAGAAAAACTTTGTGAGGGACAAGAAGATTTTGTACATCTCAATGCAGACTTTGTGAGAGAGGCAGTACAAGATTGGGACTTTGATTATGATTCCCGTCTAAGACAGGCCATGCGTATGCGTGGTCTTGCGTATACAGAAGCAGTATTTGGTAAAATAGCTATAGCAGACTTTGTTTGTCCTTTACATGAGACCCGTAAGATATTTGATCCGGACTACACTATATTCCTTGACACTATAGACATAAGTCGTTATAATAATACTAATAAAATGTTTGTGAAACCAACAAGTGCTGATTTAACTATTAGAGAAAATCTACAAGAAAATTCAATTCATATTATTAGAAAAAGGATAAGAAATGCAAGACAGGTTGGAAAATATAATTTTAAGTACCCTTCTTACTGATGATAATTATTTTAGAAAAGTTATTCCTTTTCTAAAAACAGAATACTTTTCAGGTGAACACAGAACACTGTTGAGAAAAATTCAACAGCACGCTGATAAATATAACAAGTCTCCTACAAAACAAGCACTTGCTATTTCTATTGAAGAAGATAGAACAGTATCAGAAGGTGAACTACCCGCTCTAAGTGAATGGCTGAAACAAGAGAATGAGCAAACGATAGATTACGAGTGGTTACTTGATGAAACTGAGAAGTATTGTAAGGATAAAGCAATCTACAATGCTATAATGGATGGAATTCAGGTTATTGACGGCAGAGATAAGGAGAGAGGTCCTGACGCTTTGCCTGATATGTTATCAAAAGCATTACAAGTAGGATTTGATAATAACGTAGGACATGACTATATTGAAAACGCAATACAGCGTTATGAGTTTTATCATAGGTTAGAAGAAAAAATTCCTTTTGACTTAGCAATGCTCAATGAGATTACAGAAGGCGGACTTGCTAATAAAACTCTGAATGTATGTCTTGCAGGAACAGGTGTTGGTAAATCTCTTTTCATGTGTCATCTTGCAGCTAATAACATTTCACAGGGTAAAAATGTTTTATATATTACACTTGAGATGTCTGAAGAAAGAATAGCAGAAAGGATTGATGCCAATCTAATGAATTTGCCTATAGGTCAGTTAAAAGATCTATCAAAGCAAATGTTTGAAGATAGGATACAAAAGATAAATGAAAAAATCCAAGGCAGGCTTATCGTCAAAGAATACCCGACGGCCTCAGCACACGCGGGACACTTCAAAGCCCTACTCAACGAAATCAAACTTAAAAGAAATTTTGTACCTGATATTATATATATTGACTACCTTAACATATGTAGTAGCAGTAGGTTCCGTGCTGGTTCCTCAGCAAACTCCTACACAATCATCAAGTCCATTGCAGAAGAACTTAGAGGACTAGCAGTTGAACATGATGTTCCTCTTGTAACTGCTACACAGACTACAAGGAGTGGATACAATAGTAGTGATGTTGAATTGACTGATACCTCAGAATCATTTGGCCTTCCTGCTACAGCAGACTTGATGTTTGCGCTCATCAGCACAGAGGAAATAGAAAAGTTAGGTCAAGTTATGGTTAAACAGTTGAAGAATAGATATTCGGACCCCACTAGGAACAAAAGGTTTATGTTGGGTGTAGACAGATCAAGAATGAAACTGTTTGATGTAGAGGGTGATCCTCAGGAAGGATTACAAGATGCAGGTAATGATGATACTCCTGTATTTGATAATTCAGCGTTTGGCAAGAAAATAAGTAGCTTTGAGGGTTTTAAATTTTAAACTTTATAAATAACAAGATACCCATAACAAATATAATATAGGGGATTCTCATGGCAGATGATAAGAAATTCCACGATGCTGACGTAAATGGCGACGGCATTGTAGATGATGAAGAAAAAGCAATGTACCTCGAATTCAAGCGCAAGCGTTTGGAGGATGAGGACGCAATGCGAGACGCCCAGCGCAATATGGCCTGGTTCGCACTTTACGGTATGTTGTTATATCCGTTCGCTGTAGTTGCATCTACATTCTTTGGCCTCGAGTCAGGCGCGTCGGTTTTGGGTGATATGGCGCCAACCTATTTTGTTTCAGTCGCTGCTATAGTCGCCGCATTTTACGGCAAAAGCGCTTTAGAGAAAAAAGACTAAATGAGCACATTCTTATTCGGTGATGATTGGAGAGTACAACTTGCGAGAGGTAAACTCCGCAATGCTCTTCACATCCACAAATTTGCCGCAAACAATTCTCCGGCAAATGGCGTAGAAGAAACTGTTTGGGACGGTTCTACTTTATATCCGTGGGCTACTACATGGGATCTCGGTGCCGCAAATGTACATCTCAAATCAGATGATGCAGATGATGCGGGCATTACAGTCTTTATTCAGGGTCTTGATGCAGACTTCAATGTACAATCAGAGACAGTCACCCTTGACGCTACTGACCCAACAACAACCGCTGTAGCATCTCAAAACACTTATATTAGATTGTTTAGAATGTACAACACTTCTTCACAGCAAGAAGTAGGAGATATTTCAGCACATTACGGTACCTCTTCTGGCATTAAAATCGCTCAGATTAGTGCGGGTGAGGGGCAGACACTTATGGGTGTCTACACTGTTCCAGCGGGATATATAGGGCTATTGATGCATTATGAATTCGCTGGTAGTGCTAACTCTCCTATCAAATCTAGATTGCTCATGCGAGAACCAAATGGTGTATTCAGAACAATGCACAAGGGCGCAACATATGGCGGTCAGTATGAATATATCTTTGGTGTCCCAGTCACACTCGCGGAGAAGACTGATGTTGACCTAAGAGTTACTGCTGGTACTGGTGCGGCGGTTATCACTGGCACATTTAACCTTGTTTTAGTCAAAGAAAACGAGTTTAATCAGTGGTCCGAAGGGTACTAATACCCAGAGTACCCTAGTCAGCACAGCCCCTTACAGACCCTTGTAGGGCTTACCTAACTCATTGATTATTAAAGCATTTTTAATGCTTGACAAGTGAACCTACAGATAGTAATATAAGCATATAAGTTGTTGATTTCATTAGGCCAAATAATTGGAAAAAAGTGAAAAAAATGCTTGACATTTCCTCAGATTCGTGTATAATAAGCATTATAAAATGAAAAAACGGTTGTGAGGACTGTAATATGAAACTAGTAATTTGTACCCAATTCCGCGAAAACTATGGTTCCCATGATTGGGACGGCAAGGGTACTTGCCCGCAGTATTGGAAAAACAAAGGTGGTGACACCTTTGTGGTTGAGGTTTCCCTCGCCGAGGCGCAGGACCCTGCGTTTTATGCGGCCGTGGAGAAGTGCATTGAGCATTCCTCCGATTACTCCGAGGAGTATATTATCGGCCAGCACCTGGTTGACGATTGCGATTTCGATCCGTCAACCTTGGTTGAGGAATGGGAAACCGTCACTTATGCTCGTTTGAGCATTGATGGTCACCTCAACTGCGAGAAGGATGTTAGGTCCTACGATATGTCCAACAGGGTCGTAGGACAGCGTTCTTGGAAACAAGACGAGAACGGCCAGCGTGAATGTTCCCTCATTCGTTTTGAGGAGGCAGCGTAATGGTAGATAAAAGACATGGCGGTCCTTATGACCGTGGTTCTGCAGATAGTTATTATCAACGTGGTGAAGACCCGCATTATTATGTAGGCGCCAACTACAACTCCGAAAATAAGGTTGACATCACTGATAGAACTAGTGTAGAATATAAAGAATATATGCTCGGTTATGAAGATAACGAGCGTATTGGTTCCCATAAAAAGTGGGATTAACTTTGATGATGAAAGGAGACATTTATGTCTAAAACAGCTACAACCCAGAACCAGAAGGTTCTTAACTTCCTCCGTTCCGGCCAGTCACTGTCTGTCAAGCAGGCTCAGGGTCTGTTCGGTGTTGCTTCTCTTGGCAAGCGTGTAAGCGAGCTCCGTGCAAACGGTCATGCTATTTACACTAACACTGCTAAGAACGGTACTACTGTATATCGTCTGGGTACTCCTAGCCGTGCTATGATTGCAGCTGCTTATCAGGCTGTTGGTTCCTCAGTATTTGAGTAATCATTTGTAATGAGGTATGGGCTCCACCTTAACGGGCCCACCTTATTATTGTATTCGGAGATACTAAATGGCAAATCATGTAGATAATAATCTTAAGGTCACTGGCAACCATGCTTGCATGAATGCTTTTGATCGCATATTTTCTAAACTTTTTGATGAATCAGGATTAGAACACGCACATTTCCTACCTGACTGGGATCGTGATGATTATCCTTCATATGAATGGATGAGCGACTATGTAGGGCCTAAGTGGGCTCATGCTGATTACTACGAGGAAGGCAATGATTTTGTCAGTATCACCAGTGCTTGGTGTAGTATATTTCCGTTTACAAAAGCTCTTGCTCGATATCTTGAGGAGCTTGATCCCAAGGTTCGTGTTGAACTTACATATATAGATGAGTTTATTAATTTTGCCGGTTGTGCTGTTTGGGCCAACGGTGATTGGGACGTTGAAGAAGCAGATCATAACTTCTTTGAACAAATTTGGTTGGCAGAAGGCGGTACGCCTTTTGACAGCGAGGACTATGACACTTGGGAATACCGCGACATGGTACAAGAAAAAATTATGTCGTGGTCTAATGATATGGCCTGTTGGATGGAGAATATGCAAGATGATGAAAATGAATAACGAAATTGTTAGTGTAGTAACCTCTGTAGGTGAGTTTGTCGGTAAATTTATAGCAGACTCTCCTGAAGGAATTACTATTGAAGATCCTAGAATGATTGTACACAATCAACAGGGCATGGGTTTTGCTAAAGGTGTTAGTATGGCAGGAGTGGAAGAACCTAAGAAGGTTACTTTTAACAACGCTCAGATAGTAGTGGTGTCAGAAGTCAATCCTGCAGTAGAAAAGGCATGGCGACAGTTTACATCGGGAATAGTATTATGAGTAAAATTGGGTTTACCTGTTCCACTTTTGATTTACTTCACGCTGGGCATATCACAATGCTCAAAGAAGCAAGAAACCAGTGTGACTGGTTGATTTGTGGACTACAAACGGACCCTACTATTGATAGGCCAAATAGCAAGAACAAGCCGATTCAGTCTCTTGTAGAACGCTACATTCAGCTTGAGGCTGTGAAGTATGTAGATGAAATTGTTGTATATCAGACTGAAAAGGATCTTGAGGATCTATTGCTTACACTTGATATAGATGTTCGCATTGTAGGTGAAGAATATAGAAATGCAAAATTCACTGGACAAGACATCTGCAAGCAACGTGGTATAGAATTATACTTTAATAAACGTGAACACAGTTTTTCTACTACTGAACTACGGGAGCGTATCCATGCCGTTAAATCTAAGAGTATTAAAGCTGTATCTTGAGGATTGGGAATTTAATATGAGTGAATCAGATATAAAAAGTAAGATTGCTAAAGTAGTCATAGCTAGTCGTAGAACTTTAGATCCTAGCTTCAGGGCATACTGGAAGGACGCTGCCAAAAAAATGGCAACTAAATATAATGTAAGTCTAACAGAAATTGAAAAATGTCCGGAGTATTACTATGAATCTAAAACTAGTCGCTATCACTAAAATATATAAAAATATAGGATCTGAAGATCTGCCTATGTGGCGTCATGTTGACGGCCATGAATATATCATAGCTTTCTTTGATAAAGAACCAGCCTGGCAAGAGGTAGGTGAAGAAATTAATAAATTCCAACACATACTGGAAGGTAAAATTGAAGTAGATGTAAAAGAATTGTATGTTGGTTTTGAACTATTTTCCTCAGACAGCTTGACACATTCGGAATCTTTTCAGTTACAAACAGGTGGGACTATAGACTTTCCTGCACAAGATGTAACAAAAATAGATGTGACGGAATTACTGGATGGACTCAATACCTAAGATAACACTAGGCTATACGTATTACAATGAACCGGAACTGTTAAAAAAACAAATAAGACTTTGGAAAAAGTATCCTACTAATGTTGAAATTTTTTTAGTGGATGATGGTTCAGAAATATATCCCGCATATGATTTGGTGAAGCGTCTTCGCCTACCAAATTTTCAACTATATCGTGTTACTGAAGATATAGGATTTAATAGTCACGGTTGTAGAAATCTTATTGCAACCGTAGCATCTTCAAGCAATATTATGTTTTTGGATATAGACGCGCATCTGGCGGTTAAGGATGCGTTTTCTATTAGTGAAATGGAAGTTAAAGATAATTTTGTTTATAAAATGGCTATGTCTGTAGGAAGAAAACAATATTCGTTTCCTGGGCACCATAATATTTTTGTAATTAATAAAGATACTTTTTGGCGCTCCGGCGGTTATGATGAATCGTTTACAGGTTATCACAAAGGTGATCGAGAATTTCTTTCTAGGTTGGATAGAATATCTAAATGTGTTGAAATACCTGATGTTGTTATCAAATTAATAAGAGGCGGCAGAGAATCTATTGTTGATACAAGCGTCAAAATAACTACATATGATGATAAAAACATGATACTACGGATACCTAAAAGAACTCCTAGTGACAAAGAATTAAAAGGCAAAGTTAATGGTAATTTAAACTTCCATTACCAAAAGATTTTATAAATACTGATATGCTTACATTAAAAAGATTCCTCACTGAGGCCACAGACGAAGATAAATTGACTCACCTTGAACACGTTGAGGACCATGCTGTCCACGGTGGTTCCAAGGGATTCGCTCATGCCTTTCATACACTAAACGGTGTACATGATACATTA
>Ga0255753_1000622_pt1 | contig 45466 bp, 32 predicted proteins | sample 041ome_10_FD_179953 | JGI IMG/M metagenome (GOLD analysis project Ga0255753, IMG submission 179953) | Coastal salt marsh microbial communities from the Groves Creek Marsh, Skidaway Island, Georgia - 041412US metaG (version 2) | ecosystem: Environmental > Aquatic > Marine > Intertidal zone > Salt... | reverse complement strand
CTTCTCCGCGTTCCTCTTCTCCTCCTCCGCTCGCCTCCGTTCTTCGCTCGCCGCGACGGTCTTCTCCACGTCGTAAAACACCGACGTCTGACCTTCCGGAACGCGCACTCTCCCACCGTTTCCTATCTTTGCCGTCGTTCCGACGTCTAAAAATCTTTCCCAAGATTCCCACGGGAGGAATCCTCCACATGACGTGCACTTTCGCGAATATTCGCCTTTTTTAATCAAACCAGAGCCTCGGCACAAAGCGCATTTCCGCTGGATGAGAATGCGTTTCCCGAACTCGTACGCGGCGATGATAAACGGCGCTAAACCGGCGAAGAACCCGAAATAAAGTTGCCACGGTTCGATGCCGGCTTCGAGGAGGGAGTCGGAGAATGCGGTTGGTTCGTACGATGTGGATGTTGTTGTTGTTATTGCTGTTGTCGCCGATTCGATGACGTCGTTGTCGAGCGCCGCTGCTGCTCGGGTGGAAATTTTTAGGTACCTTTTTCTACTTCTTCTTCTTCTTCTCGCGAGAGAAGAAAAAGACGACGACGACGACGACGACGACGACGACGCGCAGAAATGGCACTCTCGTCGTCTTCGAGTGGTATTTTTGATCGGTGGTGCTACCGCTGCTCGTGCTGATATTGCGCGCATAAATTTGTATTGCATTAAAAGTGGAGGAAAATTTTCCCCCACGTATCTAAAAACTCTCATCAAAAATCGAAAGTGTGCGTCTCGTCGTCCGCGTTCGCGTCGTCGTCTTAGTATTTAAATTTTTACTTGTTAAAGAACACCATGCTCAACACAAAGTCGACGACAAATATAGCCACCAAAGAGATGACCACGGACGCCGTGGTGCTCTCCCCGACGCCTTTAGCGCCGCCGATTGTGGTCGTCCCCCATCCGCACGAGATGACGGCGATGACGGCGCCAAACGCTACGCTCTTGGCGGACATGACGCCGATGTCGCTCAACTCTAAATATTTTGCCGCGGAATCGATGACGACGTTCGGAGAGACGCCGTAACGGAAATCGGCGAGGATAATTGATGCCGCCATCGATTGAGCGAAGGATATCAACGATAAAATAGGGAGAGAGATCATGCACGCTAAAACGCGAGGGATGACCAAATAATCCACCGGGTCGGTGTCTAAAACGGTGAGTTGGTCGACTTGTTCGGTAACTTGCATGGTCCCTAACTCGGCGGCGATGGCAGAACCGACGCGACCGGCGAGAACGATGGCACAAATGACCGGCGTCAACTCTCTCGCGAACGCTAATCCGAGCAAACCGCCGATGACGTTTTTCAATCCGACTTTGGAAAACTCTTTGCAAAACTGAATCGTAAACACCAATCCGACAAACGAGGAGGTCATCATCGCCACCCCTAACGTCTCCGGCCCAATTCTCGCGATTTGCTCGATTGTCTGTTTCGCATTTATCCGTTTCTTCAATTTCACAGGTTTCAACAGCAACCGATAGCAGACGTTCCCGGCTAACAACAACGTCGCCGCCGTGCGCCATAAAAATTTCGGCGGGTTCCAAATCTCGCACGTCTCCACGATCAACTTCAACACCTTCTGTCCAACCGTTTTCGGATCCTTCATCGCTCTCTCCGGATCTGACGCCGTCTCGTCTATGAACTGCTTCAATCTGTTCAGAGATTCTTCGCGGAACTGTTTCTCGGTTTCCTCTTCCGACGGCGCGAACCGATTGTTGCTATTCGTATCATCTTCGCTAGAACTAGTAAAACTACTCGCGGCGCCATCGGACGCGCTTCGAACTAAAACAACGCCTCCATCGCACCGACGACGACGAGGACGACGACGACACGGAGGACATCTCCAACCGTCCGAAGTAGAAGAAGAAGAGGAAGCGCAGAACGCGCCGGGGCGAACACTTTCGAGACGACTTTGAAGGTGTCGTCGCGTCGTTGAGACCGTTGTTGTTGTCGTCGTTGTTCTTCCGTGGAAGAGCTGCGTCGCGTTCATCTTTTCTCTCTCTCTCTCTCTCTCTCTCTTATTTATTTGCGTGCGAAAAGTGTGCAAAAGCGCGTGTGCGTGCGTGTGCGTGCGTGTGCGCGCTGATTACTTCGTGGTACTCTTCTTCTGCGCGACGCCACGACGCGCACAAGGGAACGTAAACCGACGAAGATGATGCGGAGAAACGAGCGCTGTGAAGTTTTCAAATTGTACGTTTAGGGTTTTTGAATTTTGATGTGAAACCCTAAATAATTAAGTTGAGATTTCTTTTGTCTTTTCCCAAAAACTTCCCAAACAACAACAAAAAATAAAAATGAAGACGGGAACCGTCGCGTCGTCGTCGTCGTCGTTTCTCGCCGGAATCATCGTCGGTCTCTTTGGTTCGTTCATCGCTCGAAGAAAATCTTTCGATTTCAATTATTCGAGGCGGCGGCGGCGCTCGAAGCGAAAAGGAGGAGAAGAAAAAGAAGAAAGAAAACGAGGATTTCGTTGGGGAAAACGAGAAGACGATGCCGGTACTTCTTCTTCTAACGGTTTCGACGACGACGACGACGACGACGACGACGAGCGACGACAAAAACAACGACGAAGAAGTCGCGTTCAAACGAAAAGTAAAAGACGCCTCCTCGCGGTCTCGGGGACGCTGCAAGACGGGTTCGCGCTGCGCAAAAATCTCGACGGGGAAAACGAGGGCGACGAGGCCATCTTTATCGGCCACGCGCTCGTGAGAGGCGTGAAGATGTATTTCGACGTGAAACCGGAAGGATGTCGAGAACACGTCGGCGGCGGCGAAAGACCGAAACTAAATCCATGTTTAGTACCGACGAACGATTGGAACGATGGGAACGTGTACCACGTGTTTGCGGTGACGGAAGAGGCTTTAGTCGAGGCGTTGGCGAACGAACCGAGGTATCTCGGCATCGCGCCGGATGTCGCGAAGGTGGATTTGCGGGCGAAAGAGACGAGCGAGAGCGTGAGAGTCGCCGCCGGTGGGTGCGTCGATATCAACGATGAGAACGGAAGATACGGAGTTATGTTAACAGTAGTCGCGTACGGGATACCAGGAGCGCGCGCGGTGGAAGCGAAAGGGTACGTGAAAGACGATGGGTGTCGCGTGACTACCTTTGCCGAGTGCTCCGCCGCTTCGTTCGGTGAAGAAAAACCGCCGTTTACTACGCGCGACGCGAATATTTGCAAAGCGCGAGAACGAAGGGAAGACAACATCGATAGAGAAGACCACAACGACAAAAACAGCAATAACAGCGACATCTTCTGTTTACGAGAAGACATGTACGGCGCTCGGTCCGTCGCGACGCCGCGGCTCATACATCGAGACGCGGCTGAACGCGCCATCGCGTACGTCCAAAACAACAAAGCCATCGATGGAGGATATTTCCCTCCTTCTTCTCCTCCCTCTGGCTTAAAATAGCAGTGTAATTATATAGCGACGATTAGTAGTGCACATGTATTCCGCCTTTCTCGCCGCGACCTGTCATCGTGTGTTCGTGTCTCGTGTTTTTTAGTTTCCATTTTCAAAGTTTTTCATTTCTTCACATTCCTCGCGCAAAGAATAATAACAACAACAGCGATATAAAAACAAAATGTCGGGCAGAGTTCAAGTATCGCGCATCGTCTACAGGTACCTCGTCGTCGCGTTAGCGATAAACGTGTACCTCGCTCCTGGGCAGACGGTCACGGAAAAGTTAGAAAATGCGTTGCAAACCATGTTCGGAGCCGTGTTGGAACCGCTCCAATCCTGGACAACGTTTCAAAACTTTTACGCGCACTTGAACGAATCCGGAGCGATTCACGTGATAAAATTCGCCGGGTTGTGTAAAGCCATCAGTTACACGCTCAGGCGAAAGAACCAGCGGAGAATGAGAGCCGCGGAGGAGGAGACGGAAGAGAAAAAGAAGAAGAAGTAGTTATGCTTTAGGGGAAGGAGCATTTTTTCCCGAAACGTCAAAAGGTCGTCGTTTCAAGGAAGAGCAGTAGAACTTAATAGGGGAGAAGAGTGATTATTTTTATTTAGAAACTCGCGCACGTGTTATATGTATGTGTCATGTGATGTATTGCGACAACGCGTATACTCAAGTTTAGTTAGTTCTCTCCGCACGTCGTTCTTCTTTCTCGTCTGTTGATGCTATCCTCCACTCTCGTCTCTCGAGAAATAAGAACGCTCATATGTTCATGTACAAAGTCTGCGAGGGCGAACGCGGCTTTTACTAAAAGCGCGCGAAAGCTCTCGAGACTGTGGCGGCGTAATATATAATAAATAATTTTTTATATAAAATCCACGCGCGTCTTTTGGTGCGTGACGCGTCCGTCGTTCGGACAAGTCCGCATCGTCATTAGGACAAGTCCGCATCGTCGTCGTACGGATCAGTCGTCATGTCTCTCATGTCAATCGGCATTTTGACGTGCGAGCCTTTCTTTTGAAACGGAATGTGCGCCGCGAAGTACACCGCGCTCATGGCCCATGCGATGGCCCATTTCCATCCTTGGTTCAGGTCGCTGCTCGAGTCATAGATGCCCAACTTCTCGTGTCTCGGACCTCGGACGCCCGTACTCGGATCGATGATATCGTTGTGACTGGCGAAGAAGCCAAACAAGGAGAGGAAGCACATGAAGAAGCAAACGATGACACATTTAACGAAGGCTCGATCGATGGCGAAGCAAGCGATGCACGTTAAAAATATACCACACATCGTACCACCAGCTGCGGACATCATTTGAATACCCATATCGTATGAATTGTTACCTTGTGATTCCAAAGACATTTTGTTCGCGATGAACGGCATGACACCCAACAATAACGCCGGATAATGCCTCGGCGGAGTATTCTCGAACGCTTGTCTACCGAGCAAGAGACCGACAAAGATGAGAATCGCACCGTTCGCACAAAGCGGAATTACGTTGTACAAACTCGCGAAGATGCCAGTGCAGAAGAGAATGAAATAGACGATGCCATTCAATATCGAATAACCGATTTTAGCACCGAGCGCTTTGTGAATCGGGTGACCGATGTACATGGTCGTGCCGTAGATACCGCCCGCGATAGCGCCAATCATCGTACCGAGACCGTCAAAAATCAAACACTCCGCCATCGGATACGAATCACCGGCCAACTCCGCGGACTCGACGTCCGCCATCGAGCCCAGAAAGCCAATCGCGCCGTAGAGTAACGATTGCGCCACGAGATCTTTCACCTCTGCATGAGAGAAGCCTTTTAAACCTCTGCCAAAGCCGCCAAAGATGTCGCCCTTGCCGGCGTATGTATTCCAAGCGTTCTTAGCTAACGTCTTGTCCGTGCCTTGGCACGTCTTGCGGCCTGCTCCGGTGGCTGGATCCACTCCGTTGTATTGCGCTGCAACTGAGGTCGTGTGTGATCCAAAGCCATACACTAGTTCATCGGTTGATTGTTCGCATGCACCCATCCAGCCAAAAGCCGAAGAGGCCAAAATCGCCAACAAAGCGATGGGAAACGTGATGGATTTGTAAATCGGGTATCTCACGTTGCCAAAGAAACCAGTCAAGACAATCATGAACGGAAGGAAGCACATCATAGGAGATTCGAAGATATCGACGACGTACACGTAGCCCAACCACATGAAGCCGACGCCAAATAACGGGATGAAGACGGCAGCGGTTGGGAACAACCATCTGACCAAATCGCCCAAGAAGAACCCGCTGACTTCGAACAAACCGACGATGAAGTTAGCCGTCACGGAAACTTCCCAACCATACTCGGCTGCTTTTCTCGCCGCGCCTTGAATGTCTCCATCCGTGCAAGAATTTGTAGCATGACAGGCTGGTATGAACTTATCGTGCCCCCTTTCAAGCGCCGGCAAAGTGATGGCGTACAACATGATGTAGATGACCGTCGTGTTCATACCGTACGGTTGTGCCGTCACATCCGTGCGATTTTCTTTCGTCGCGAGACGAGTCGCCAACCACGCGTAGTATATGTTCCCGAACAGCAAGCACAAGCCGCACGCCGGGATGTTCCATTCGTAGTAAATTTTTTCCCACTGTTGCGCGCACGCCAACGCGTACCCGTCCGGACCCCAGTTTCTCCACGGCGCGGCGAGTAACGTATAGCCGATGTGACCGATCGCCGAACCGGTCACCCCGAGCATGGTGGCGAGGTTATCGAAGAACAGTTCCCCGAACGCTTCGATTTCGCCCGGGCCGGTGAAGAATTCAACCTTCGTGTTCCTGCAAAAAGATACATATTGTTAATATTTTTGATCGAGTGGAGGAGGGTGGGAGTGAAAGGTCAGTTAGTTAGTTAGATTTTTTTTTTTCGATCGCGACCTTTCGGGGGGTGGGAGAAGTTCGTTACGCCGATTACGGAAAAAGAAAACAAAAATTCCCCGCAACTTTCTTCTCTCTGTCTGAACCTCCACATCCCTCGTTCCCAATTACAGAGACGCGAACGAGTAAAAAAGACGCGCGTCTTTCGGAAACGGACGGTTTCGCGCGGCGATCGATGGTGGAAAAAGGAGAGAGAGGTGAGAGGAGATTTGAATTTGAACCGGATTTTACCCTCCTCCGATAAAGACACGAAAACTCAACAACCAACACACAAAAACAAAAAAATCAAAAGATTCCCAAAAGCGCTCCCTTACCATTTGTAACTCGTTCCGTTTTGCCACCCGAAAATTTTCAAGCGAGACTTGTAGTCTTCCCACGACGTCGGAGCGGTGGACGCGCCGGCGGAAATCACCGACTTTTTCTTTTCCAGAACTTTTTGGTCCGACATGACGTTTAAGAAAAAGAATGAGGATTATTATATTTTGTTGTGCAAGTCGAATTTGCTTTTTTTTCCGGGTTTAGGGTTTAGGGTTTATGTAGTAAGTGGCCTCTCTTTCTCGTTTTTGGGCTAAAAAAAGTTCGTTATCAAAATACACAACTTTTGGAAAACAACATACGCCGACCGCGAAGAGACAGAGAGAGAGAGAATACGCGCGCCGCCACCCGGGGATCTCTCGTCCCCAAAGGGTCCGAGTAGTGGGTTTTCTTCTCGAAAAGGTTCTTTTTATTTCTGTTCTTCGGATCCCGCGAAACGAAAGCTTTAGGAAGGAGCGCGAGAGAAAGAGAGAGAGAGAACTTTAGAACGCGTCGCTTGGGATTATTTTCTCGTGCGGCGCTGATTGAGAAGAGAGAGAGAGAGAGTGGGAACCTCTGCGCGCGCTTCTCACTGAGATACCGAATATTTATACGGGCGATACGAGAGAGGACCCCTTCGACGCGATAAGCGATGACAGCGAAAGCGTCTCACTCCTCCTCTTCCTTCTCGCGAAAGGAACGCGTGAAGGAGCGAATGCGTTCGATTTCCTTCTCCGTCCCAACTACCTTTGAAAAAGGCGAGGAGGAAACGAGGAGGAAAACGACGTACGAGTTGCGAAACGTGAGGATTCCAATTTCCGCTCTGGTAACGGACGACGATAAAAAAGAAGAAGAAGAATGCTTTGATTTTCGAGGAGCAGCTGACCAAGCGGGGTTAGTGTCATGCGCAGTCACAGTCGATGCCGGAGAAGGTGTCATCTTGGACGTCGTCGCTCGCGGAAACGAGGACGAAAGCGAGGTGGAAGAGGACGCCGGTACCGTCGTCGTGAACTGCGAAAATAGCCTTCTCATGCCTTGCTTTTTGGACGCACACACGCATTTAATTAAAACGCACACGGTCGAAAGGTGCAGGAATCCGACTGGTAGCATACCAGATGCGCTGGGATGCGAACTTGCGGACCAGCCGAGGTGGTTGGAACGGGACGGGAAGACTATGAAAACAGATTTTGAACGGCGGTTTGATTTTGCCGTGCGTTCGGCGTTGTATTACGGAGCGAATGGGATTCGGAGCCACTTGGATGGCACGAACAATTTTGAGAATAAAGCGTTGAGAAGTGAAGTGTTCGAAGTATTCACGAAGAAACGTCTCGATTTGTTAGAAACGCACGGCATGTATTTACAAGGCGTGTGTAACTTGTACTTGCCGTTATGGTCGGAACCGAGCATTGCTGACGAGTTCGCAAAAATCGCAGCAGCAACGAACGATAGCGAAGGCGGAGACTCTATTTTACTTGGCGCGTATTGTGGCGTCGTCGGAAGAAGCTCTGGCGACCACGCGGAAACGCTCGATGAAAGCCGAAAGCACTTTAAGGATCTGTTCTCTTACGCGGACAAATACGCGATGAATGTAGATGTACACATAGACGAAACTAACGATCCAAATTGTTGCGCGGTTTTGTTGTGCTTGGAGGCGTTTTTGAACGAAGGAGATAACAACAACGCTAGTTCGTTCAAGAATATTCGTTTGCTCTCGCTTTCGCACGTGTGCTCGCTCTCTTTGCAGTCAAAAGCCACGATAGATCGAGTGATAGAGCTTGCAAAACGAATCGACGAGGAGACGAGCACGAGAGTCTCATTCATAGTAAACCCACTCACAAATCTCGGTTTACAAGACCGCAAAGGTACGACCGATGGAGTAGGCATTTTTATCGATAAGAACGTTCCACGCACACCTCGTTGGAGAGGTATTGCGCCGATTCAAGAGCTCGAACATGCCGGACTAAACGTGTGCACTGGAACTGATAATGTTCGAGATTACTGGGCTCCCTACGCCGACTACGATGGGGTAGCAACGCTAAAATCGACGTTCGAGGTTGCGCATTTAAATACAGCACCGAGCGAAGGCTATTGGACGAAAGTTGTTGCCTCAAGTGCCGCGAAAGCTATGTTTGCGAAGGTTCCCACGCCTAAAATCGGCCTCATCCGTAAAAATTACCGCGCGGACTTCATCCTCCTCCCGCAAGCGAGATCCTTCTACGAACTCTTCGCTCGCCCATCTCAGCATGAGCGAATTGTGTTCCGGAAAGGCAAACCTTCTCTTGACACGGTCCTCCCTGATTATAGCGAACTCGATGATCTCGTTTCTGTTGCAACTGACACCGCACCCTTTCTTAACGTGGAAGTCAAGCGAGGCGCGACCCTGGTTTAGGATAGGCTAAATGAAAAAATTTATGCTCGAATTATTTTGATGTACATAGAGTTTACAGCACCAGTATTAGTAGTAAGATTATAAATAAAAAAGCAACAAGCATCACATTACACGCGCAAGAAGAGCATCATCCGTTGTCGCCCGTAGTTAGCTATTACGAACCGTGCCCACCAAAGACGCCGTTCTTACGAATCCATGCGGGAAACGCGAACAGTATAACACCGATGCAAATCATTAAAAGATCAACGACGAGAAAATCACCGTCACCTTCTTTTAAAACGAGGTGCATTGACGGATACTGCATGCATCCGGAAAGTACAGCGAATGTACCGATACCTATACCGTATAACTGTCCGAACGTCGCGTTCCCAAATACGCCTTGCACGTATATTGTCAAACACGAGTAGTTCCAGGCACGAAAACAACCAAATGCTAAAAAAGCGATCGATAAACTCACTTCATCGTGATTCCAAAGCACTCCGGCGTAACTGATTATCCCTAACACGTTTACGAGAGAGAATCCAGGCGCTAACCCGAATTTGTCGACGAATAAGCCGAACAGAGGCGTCAAGAACGTGCTCATCAAAATCAGGGCGTTGAACAAACGCACGTAGGAATTGGCATCTTTCGTACTTCTACCATCGTTGTTGTACAACATCTGTTCGAAAATACTTCCTAAAATGAACATAGAGCGATAAATAGAGCCGAGAGACCACGCTGCAATCGTCCAGAAAAACGGTGTTCGCACTTGTTCCGTGAATTTCATGCGCGTCAATGGTGCACCACCATACTCCAACGCCTTCTTAGCCCGAGAATTATCCTGGGCATTGTCAACGTCATCTTCGACGCCATTTTCCATCATGCTATCATTCTTTCCATCATCACAGTCATCATCATTTGATAGAGGTGGGTCCAAATACGCACCCCACACGTACTTATTCGTGCTAATAATAAAAGCCACGCTAATCCCCGCCAACCCGTAAAACAGCTGACGCACCGAACAAACTCCGGCTTTATGTATCGCCTCAAACGCGTAAAAAGTCACCGTGCTCGAATCAAACGCCATATTCGTCACGCTATGCGACATTCCAAAATACTTCGTGTGTCTCCAATGTTCGCAAAACTGAAAATGCGACAAGAAAAAACCAGCGCCTCCCGCGCCCAGAAACACGCACGCCGCCACGAACCCATCGAATCGTTTTGAATCGCTTTCCGCAAACAACACGCACCCGACGGTAAACAAACACAGCGAAACCGCTCGCGTAAATTTTACTCCTTTTTTATCGATCAAACTTCCCCAAAACATCATCGATAGAGGCACGGATACCGTCCCAGCGGTGTACATCGCGTTAAACTTTAACTTTTGCGCGTTGCATTCGTCGTCGTCATCGTTGTCGTCGTCGTAACAGAACTCGGAGAACTGTCCGTCTCTTTTCAAGGCGATCGTTAACGCGCTTAAACCGAACGTCACGCCGGTGCAAAGTAAGCACTCGACCGTGGACAAAGCGAGGAGAAGCCACCGTTTCTTGTTTTCCATCGTTTCCCTCCGCCGCCGCCGCCGCCGCCGTGTTGTGACGCGAGAGAGGACACTTTTTTTTCCTGTTTTAAGCAAGAAGGCATCGACTGAAACGAAAGAGAAAAAGAGAGGAGAAAGAGGCAGAGAGAAGGAGACTTCGCGAAAGATTCCACCGGTCGCAATACCAGTGGTAGTAGCGATAATAATATATAACAACAACAATAACAATAACAAGTGCATGGGCAACTACTGCCATAATACAAAACGTTTACTTCGTTACCCGTTTACGCCGCCGCCGCCGAGAACTATTTTTTTCAATCCCGCTTTCAAGAAGAGAACTCGGCGTCGTAGAGAACTCGGTTATCCTCCGGAAAGTCGCGGTGCTCTGCGTTCTCTTTTTTCATCTTTTTCGTCTTCTTTTCTTCTTTCTCGACGACGTCTAAACCGATCGCGGCTCTGTATTCTCTTTCCGCTCGTCTGGTCAAGTCGTAGGACTCGGGTCGTAACACGGTCTTGGATTCGTGCACGTAATCTTGCGCTTGGGAAACGATTTTCCTCAACAGTTTCACGTCGCATCCACAAATTTCACCTTCCTTGATCACTCTCTTTCCGTTGACCCAACATTCGGCTAGGACTGAGCCGGCGCCAGCGCTTTGCGCTCTGCTCCCTCGAGCGAGTAAACCGAGAGGGTCAGTTTTAGGTAACAACGCCAGTGCGCTCAAATCCCACAAACACACATCTGCCAACATTCCTTCCTGTATTTTCCCTCCTTTATCACCTAAATTAACGCTATGGTACCCGTTTTCGCAGCCTAGTTTTAAATACGTCTCCCTCGGCGAAGGCCAGTCTCGATATTCTGCCGTTTCTACACACGGCAGAAAATTTGCAATTTTCACAACCTCCAACATGTCCTGCCCGTCAGACGAGCACGAACCGTCCGCGCCGAGACACACTTTAACGCCGTTATTCTTATATCTTCGCAACGGAGCGACGCCTGATCCTAGACGTAAATTCGACAACGGGTTGTGCACGATTGTTGCGTCGGCTTTACTCACGATATCGCACTCTTCGTCGGTTAACCACACACCGTGCGCGAGAGAGGTTCCGGGAACGCTCAAGAATCCCGATTTTTCTAAGAGTTTTACTGACGATCCATCGCACCCGTTTTCGTTTAAAAACTGTTTCGATTGCAACGCTTGCGCCCGCGTTTCTAGCAAATGTATGTGACCACACAAATTATGTTTCCGCCTCAACTCTGCGGCGCCTTTGAGTAAGTCAAAACTCGCGCTAAAACACGTCACGGGACCAATCGCTATGTTCACTCCGTTCTCTGGATCGTGAAACTTCTCCACCGCATCTTCCCACAATTTCAAGCTTTTTTCTAAAGCTTCCTTCGAGTACGCGCTTTTTTCGGTCCTAAAACACCCGGTCTTTCCATCTAACCCGCCGCACATCCCGCACGAACCGCACTTTGCCAACCGCTCTTTCGCGTCGCGAGCTAACGGAACGTAATTATGATACATCGTCCCGTCGTCGTTTAACATCGGCGCTATAAAACAACGCAAACCGAGCGCTTTGTACGCCGTCACTGCCGCCTCAACATCATCGATATTCCTGCACAACAAGTGATCCATGATAACGGTCGAACCGCTCAGTAACGTTTCGATTCCGCAGAGTAAACTCGAGAGAGCAATCATCGCGCTCGGCGTTTCCACCCAAGATTTCTCCCCGAACCATCCTTTCTCGCCTCTCGGCTCGTGTAAAATCAACTGAAATATCCACATCTCGAGAGGTAACGGAGGAATCGCGCCTCTCAGCCAGTGCTCGACGGAATGCGTGTGGCCGTTCACCAAACCCGGCGTCAGCATGCGTTCTCGACAGTCGATGACTTCGTCGTAGTACTCTTCTTCTTTTTCTCCTTCTTTTCCTTCTTTGCTCGACCCCTTCTTCTTCTCCTCGGTTGTCGTCGCTTCGGCGTCGGCATCATCATTATCTTCAGCGCATCTCGCGTCTCTCACTCTCGCAATCACACCATTCTCTAAAACCACGTCTTTCCTCTCGTATTTCCCATCCACGTTCGCGTCTGGAATCAACGCGTTCGCCAGAAGAATCTTCATCCCCTTTTTTCCGACCGGTGTCGACGAGATCGTTAAAACGCCGTCCACGTCCGCTTTGTTCACCATCTTCTTTGTATTATTACGCATCTCTCTCTCTCTCTTTTCTCCCCCCCAAACCCTGCGAGAGCGAGTGGTGGGTGTCGCCGCGTCTTCTTCTGTCTCTGTCTCTCTTTTTTCTTCTCTGTCTCTGTCTCTGTCTCTTTCCTTAGCCGCTTTTGAACGACGCGCAACAATTTATTTTCCCAAAGTGCGCCGCTTGCGAGCGAAAAGTCACGCAAAAGTTTTGCGGAAAAAAAAATCGTTAAAACCCTAAACAACAAAAAACGAGGGAGTTCGGAGCGTTCGCAAACGACGCACACATACACATCGCGCTTTTTCCTTCCGTTTATTTGCACGATGATGACGACGATGACGACGACGATACAAAAGCTCGCGTTTTTTTGCGCCGGCGTCGCGGTTCACCACCATTTTTGGGGGGGAACGCGCGTCTTTTCGAAGAAGAAGAAGAAGAAATCCTCGACGACGACGGAAGAAGAACGAGAAGAAGAGGTGGAACGCGTTTTGAAACGAAGCGAGAAACTGGCGGAGAATAAAGACGCGATGGCGGGAGAAACGCGCGTTTCGTGCAGGAAAAACGACGACGAGGAGGAGGAGGAAGAGGAGCGATATTTTCCCGTGCACGCTGAGAACACCGCGTTGGTTATCATAGACATGCAGCGAGATTTTTTAGAGGAGACGGGGCGATTAGGTAAGTTTTACTCGAAAGATATTCTGGAGCGGTTGCGAGAGACGACGGCGAACGTTGCGAAAGTTCTAGAAAAGTGCCGCGAGAAAGGAATGACTATCGCGCACAGTCGGAGTCATCGGTACGGTGCGTCAATTCGGAGGGATTTACTGCTCGGCGTTGATGTGAGTGGTGGGAAGTACAGTCCGATCGAAGGCGTGGACGAGACGTATAACTTCGTGGATGCGTTGAAACCCAAGGAAGGGGAGATTATCGTCGATAAGTGGACTTTCGGGGCATTTGCATCGACCAAATTGGAGAAACATTTACTAGATCGTGGGGTGGAGAGAATATTATTGTGTGGTATACTCACGAACGTCTGCGTCATGGCGACGGCGGTGCAGGCGTGCGATCGATTTTTCCGCGTGTGTTTAGTCGAAGACGCGTGCGGCGCGTTTGGGAAGGAGAAAAAGGGAGGTTGGCACGATAAGGCGGTCGAGTTGATCAACGGGCCACAAATCGCGAAACAGAACCATCACAAATCGTGTGGCTTGTATTTCGGAGAAGTTGCAAGCGTAGAGGCAGTGGTGAATGCTTTAGATGCCTTGAAATAAAAAATTTAGTTTATGATTTCGCTTCTTTAACCGCTGCGTCGTCGGCGGTACCTCCGTAATTACTTTTAATTCTTCCCAATATGTACTGTTTCGCCGTCAAACTCGGCTGTCCAGGAACGCGAATCACGGCAGACTCGTCCGCTTGCGCGAAGAACGCCATCGAGTGTCGACTCTTCAACGCTTCCTCTCCTTCCGGCATTCGCACGCGATGCAGATTACTCAGCAAGTCGCCGTTCGTCCAACGACTCAGCATATCACCTATATTTACAGTAATCGCACCAGGCCGCGTGTGATCGATTTGAGCCCATTCTGTGTCTACGAAGCCATCTCTTCTCGGATTAGCCGCGCATTCTAACCCGCCATTTCCGAATTCTGGTTGTTGATATAATAATGTCACGTTGCACCAATCGGTGTGCGCGCCGGCCCGCATGTATCCTAATTTTGCCTGTTCCTCTGCTTCTTCTATGGAATCGAAAGGAGGATAGTGAATCATTCGTAACGTACACTGACTCTCGTTTTCTCTCCATAAACTATGTTTGCTTGCTATGTCTTCCTCCTCCTCCTCTTCCTCCTCTCTCCCTCCTCTCTCGCGTCCTCTGCGCTTCGTCCTCTCGCGTTGCAAACACGCGATCAGCATCTTCGCCAACTCCAAGGATTTCGCCATAAACTCCCTCGTCTGCTTCTCAAATTCATCTCCCATATCTTTTGGCCACCGTTTTTCCATGCTCGACTCTTTCGCCGTGATCTGAAAACTTTCCTTTTCGTCTTTCAGCCTCGTGCTCGGTCGAATTTGTTGTTTGTACTCATATCCAGAATTCAACTGCGCGGCGTACGGAGACTCCCGTTCTTTCACGTCCCGCGGTCGCGCGAAGAACTTCTTGGACAGCGCGAACTGCCTCTCGATGTCCTCTTTTCCCACGAACGGCGCGTTCACGATCGTAAAGAATCCAACTTCCGTTGCCGCCGAGTACAACTGTTCGTCCAAAGAAGAAGAAGAAGCTTTATTGAAATCAATCACGGGGACGACGACGACGTCTTTCCCCTCGCCCTCTCGAACCGATCGTTTTCGCCCGAGGCCGCTCGTTAAGAGCTCCGATTCGATGCGCACGTCTTCTTGCATCGTGCGTGAGTGTGCGTGTGTGTGTGTGCGCGCGCTTATGCCCTTATTTATGTGCGGAAGAATTGGAAAAAAAAAGTCGCGCGAAAGGTCACAAAAGTTCGTTAAAAAAAAAAGAGAAACGCGTCAGTCATATCACACGCACGAAGACGCATCATCAAAGAAAAAAAAGGACGCACGCGACGCACATGGACAAAGTTCCAAACTCGCGCCCGTACGCGTGGCCACACGTCGAAACCAACGACGTCGGGGACGCGTTCCAAAAAACGGCGTTGATTTTGATCGACATGCAGAGCGATTTTTGCGGGGAAAATGGCTACGTGGCGAAGATGGGATACGACGTCTCGAACACGCGGAAACCGATCGAAAAGTTACGAAAAGTGCTGGAGAAGTGCCGCGAGAACGATGTGATGGTGTTGCACACGAGGGAAGGGCACAGGAGGACGCTGAGAGATTTACCCGGGAATAAACGGTGGCGGAGCGAAGGTATGCGCGTTTTTCTTTTTGTTAGTTAAAACTCTCTCCTTTTTGTTGTTGTTGTTGTTGTTGTTCAATCGCGAGCGAAACTCTGCTGCTGCTGCTTCAAAGTTTGTTTGCGATTGGATTTTCCAGTAATAAACTGACCAACACCGCGTCGTATCACTCTCGTCGTAATAACACAGGCGCGGGCGCAGAAATAGGAACGGAAGGTCCGCTCGGGCGGATATTGACGCGAGGCGAAAGAGGCTGGGATATCATCGACGAGTTGAAGCCGTTACCCACGGAGGACGTGATTGATAAACCGGGGAAAGGTTCATTCATGGGCACGGATTTGGACCTCATCTTACGAACGAATGGAATTAAACGGATCATCTTAGGGGGCATCACGACCGACGTGTGCGTTCACACGACGATGAGAGAGGCGAACGATTTAGGATACGAATGTTTACTCTTGGAGGATGGAACTGGCGCGACCGACGTGGGCAATCACGAAAGCGCGATAAAGATGGTGCACATGCAAAACGGCGTGTTCGGCGCCACGGCAAAATGCGAAGATGTGTGCGCATTTTTAGACGCGAATCGATTTGATGCGCCTGATAATGAAGCTGCTATTGTTCCGAATGCAAAACCGTTCCCGTTCACCATCCGCGCGAAGAAAACGGCGATTGTTATGATCGATTGGCAGCTAGATTTTACCTCGCCGAATGGTTTCGGGGCGGCTTTGGGGAACGATTGCGAAATTCTACGCAAGGAAGCCTTACCGAACGCGGTTAGAATTTTAGAAGCCGGTCGTAAAGCTAAATGCGCAATCGTGCACACGTTAGAAGCGCACAAACCGGATCTCTCGGATTGCCCGCCGAGTAAAATCAGAAGATGCGACAAAATAGGCCAAATCGTGGACGAGAAAATGGGACGCATATTAGTCAAGAACGAACCTGGAAACTCGATTGAACCTTTAGTAGCGCCTAAACCGGGTGAGTTAATCGTCCACAAACCGGGTAAAGGAGCTTTCTACAACACCAATCTCGAGTTCCAACTCAAGAGACGCGGCGTAGAGACTTTGATTTTCACCGGCGTGACGACGGAAGTTTGCGTCCAAACTTCCATGCGCGAAGCGAACGATCGCGGTTTCGAATGCATCGTCGCAGACGATGCCACCGAATCCTATTTTCCAGAATTCAAAAAGTACGCCTTAGAAATGATTTCTAGTCAAAACGGTATCGTCGGTTGGCGCTGTCTCACCGAGGACGTCGTCGGCGCGTTGTCCTCCTAATCCTCCTCCTCCTCGCAACAAAAAGCGTCTTAAAATCTTGTGTGTGTAATGCAATAAAAATAGACAAAATCACAAAAAAAATTGATATTTTAGGGTTTCGGTAACAAAAAAGAAAAACAAAATCTTTCCTTTTCCCCAAAGAGAGGAAAACAGAGAAGAAATTTTATCGCGTCATAACAGCACTCCACACTTTCTGTTTGTCTCGTGTTGTTGCGAGAGAGAGAAGAGAATAGAGAGAGAAATGATGTCAACGATGAGTGCCGCTGGGACGACGAGTTCGTCGCGCGTTGTCGTCGCGAGAAGACAACAACAAAACAAACAAAGAGTGACGAGGATGTGCAGAGCGCAAACCTCGTCGTCGTCGACATGGTCGGAGGAGGAAAAACAACAAAAGAATTCAATCGCGCAACAACTCGGTCAAGGTTTATCCGCGTTAGCGTTGGCATCGACGATGTCTTTGGCTCCAGTTGATGCCGCGAATGCGTCTGAGATTGAGATTTTACAAACGCCCGCCCCGACGGCTGGTTATATCGTCGACGACGCGGGAATCATGTCTCGAGCATCCGCCGGGCAGATCAACAAAACGTTGAAAGAACTGGAAGATCAAACGGGTTATCACTTGAACGTGATTACGGTTCGAAAATTGGTGTTCGAGCAAGACCCGTACGCGTTTGGCGATAAGGTTTTGGAGACCTGGTACCCGACGTTAGAGGAAGGGAACAATAAAGGTAACCTTTTGTTGGTGAAGACGGCGAAAGAGGCGGCGGTGGTTGGCGGACCGCAGTTTTTGAAGGCGGTTGGCGACGACGTTTTGGAGTCGGTTTTGACCAAGAACGTTCCGATTAACCTCGAATACGAGAAGTTTAACGAAGCGTTGACGTCGAGTGTGGATAGGATTGCTGCGGTGTTGGAGGGAAAACCGGATCCGGGGCCTCCTGCGAAGTTTGAGAAGGACACGAGCAGAACGTTCAAAACGAAGGAAGAAACGGGCGCGAAGAGAGAGGTTTTCTCGAACGTCGTCGTCGGTTTGTTGGTGATCTCGTTCGTGGTGCCGATGTTGCAGTACTTCGGTTACGTGACCGGTGATCCGGATTTCGATGATTAATAATTTTATGCATTAATATATCGGGCGGATTTTTTATTGCTATTCCCAACAAAACTCGGCTCAAATACAAAACGCGGGTGAATGTGTGTCTTTTAATATGAAACAAAACAAAAAAACAATCTATTACTATACTACTATTATACGTATTACAAGTACTGCTCTACGTGCTAGAACTATTGTTTCCTAAATATTCAAAGACCAGAGTTGTGGCTTCTTTACCCTCCGCGTCAAAGTGATGCTCTTCTTCTTCTTCTTCGTCGTCGTCTTCATCTTCTATTTCCTCGCATTCGAGTACGGTTTTCTTGTACTCGTATCCCGGGTACTCTCTCCACTCGAACGGTATTTTCGCTTTCAATCGAAACCGTTCCCTCTCCTTGACGAACGCGAGCTTCTCGCACGCCTCCGTCGGCATCGCCGCCGCGTGCGCGTCGTCAAAGCACGTCACTCTTAACTCTCCTTTCACTTTCAAATGCTCGGAACTTCTCGCGAAGACGTGTTCTAACAACCGCTCGTTGGCTATTCTCGTCGGCGCTAAGGACGCCATGGCCCCAAACCCGCAATCCGGAAAATTAAAATACACCCGGTCCATTTTCTTATTCTTCTTACTCTTATCAGTAGTAGTAGTAGTGTTACTCCCAAACAAAACATCTTCATCCAGCTTCTGGGAAACGTCCACGCCGTGACACACCCGCGCGCCGGAATCGAGCAAACACTCCACCAAATCTCTCGTTTTCTCATCCACGCGCTTTTCCAACCCGGTGGCGACGACGTTCGACCCGTCCCCGTTCGCTAACGTGACCAAACCAACGCTAAAACTAAAATCCCCGTCGCCGAAAATCAACGCGCTCATCTCCCCGGAATGCTGCTCTTTCGCGTGCTTCAAGTCTCTCTGTTTCTGCCGCTTCTTCTGCCACTCCGACGATGATGTCGTTGAAGAGTTGTTCGTCGTCTCAGAGCCGCCTTTTCCACCGCCAAACTCTTTCGAAGGCCTCTTCCTCTCTCTTCGTCGCAACGCCTCGGACTGTTTCGTCCCGTTCACTTTGTGCAGCGTGTTGAGAATGCGCGCCGCTCGGCCTTTCTTCGCCATTATGTATTTAACAGAGTGCCAAAAGAGCGCCGGCGAGAGAGAAAGAGAGACAAGGAAGAGAGACGGAAGAGAGAAAAAGCTTCGAAAAAGCTTCAAAACCCTAAACACAAATAGCATCATGTGAAAAAAAGCAAAAAAGAAAAGAAGAAGTGGGCGAAGGGTCGCAGAAAAAAAAGAACTTCTAGAGCTTGTGATTGATGTGCTTTTTCCCACAGAAAAAAAAAGAACACTCTCGTATATATACACGTAATATATACACATATATTATGTTTTCATCCTTCCCGACGACGAGGCACTCGGTGACGTTAGAGGCAAAGGATAACAACGGGAAGGATGCGAGAGGGACGGATTTTAAAGCATACGGATGTTACAGCTGGAAGGAAAGTTTTTATTTAGGGAAGACGGATGTTGAGGACGAGGACGAGGCGTCGGATGGAGGAGGAGGAAGGGTCAGTAACACCAAAAAATTAGTGGGCGACCGCGCTCGCGATGAGTCATCGTCGCCAACGAGGAGGAGTGACGACGAAAAGGAACGAACGATCTCGACGACGAAAAACAGTTCCTCCACTTCTCTTCTTCCCGTTGGAGAGGTGAGCAAGTCTCCGCGATCGCCGAAAGATCCTTTCGACGAGGAGACGTACTCGGTGAGAAGAGAGGCGCTTTTTCCCATCGACGAGGAAATCAACGAGTGTTTGAGATTGGTGACGGAAGGAGACGCGCCGTGGGAGACGCCGAACATCACGGCGATATGCTTAGCCGCGAACGAAGACGTAGTTTCGGAGAAGCAGCCGGTAGGTACGAATAAGTATCGGCGGAAAGCTGGGACGATTACCATCAACGAGGATTTTATGGAGCAAGGGTACAACGGCGGGAAGACGACGAGCGGGAAGGCGAGGACGGGCGATTGCGTGGTGACTAAAGGCGGAAATTTACCCGGGGTGAAACATTTAGTGCATTGCGTGGTGCCAAGATACGTCGCGAGGTATAAAACAGCCGCAGAGACCGCGTTGGTGCACTGTTATCGCAACGCGCTGAGCATGTGCATAGAAGATGAAGTCGCTTCGAGGAACGTCGGGTTGACGTTGTTGCACAGGGACGAGAAGAAATGTTACCCGAGGAGGGAAGGCGCGGAGGTGTTAGCGAGAACGGTGAGGAGATTTTTGGAGAAATGGGTGCATAAATTCGATAGCGTGGTAGTTTTGTTTCCAGACGAAGAGACGAAAGCGTATTACGAGAAGGAGGTGTTGCCGATATACTTTCCGAGGAACTTGATCGAATTGCAACGGAGTCGAGAGGAGGCGATGGACTGTGACGAGAACGGGGAGAGAGTGATTGTCGGGAGAACCATCTCGATCGACGCGTTTCCGAGTCGACACGATGTGAATAGTCAAGACGATTATGACGGTGTTGAAGGGGCAGCGATGGGTGGAAGTCGATCGGGGTCGATGGAGAATAACGGTGCAATGAGCGACGACTCGAGCATCGGCGAAGACGAGGATCTTGCCGCTGCCGCAAGAGGAAAAGGAGAGAGAGAAGGGACGAATAGTGCAAGAAGTACCACCCCTACAACCTCGCAACACGGGGAAAAACAACAAGGTAGAAAGAGCATAGAAGTTACTTTAGGATACAAAGGTGGGCGACGCTCGCCGCACCGGAGAGGCTTATTAAAATCCGATAAACACTCCCTCTCGAACAAATCCATGAACAACTTATCGGAAGTGTTGAATGTGCCTCTCGGTGTGACCATCGCGACGCCAGCTACGGGCGCGACGTTTATTTCACAGCATGAAACGCCAGAAGAGCGCAGAGCGCGAATGGTGTCGTTAAGTCAAGGCAACATCGAGCCGTGGTTGTTGAACGAGGCGTCGAAACTGGGCGTGAATTACGACCAACACTTTTCGGCGGTGGAAGATACGACGAATTTAGAAAACGAGGAGATTGAGTACGCGAAACTGTTACGCGTCGCCTCGCACTCCCTCGATCAGCTGAATGTCCTCGAATCTGCTACTAGAGCGGTTACGGTTGAAAAGCACGCCGATTTTGCGGGTAGGCGGATCATCACTATTGTCGGTGCGTTTGCCGAGCGAATGCTTCGCGATGACGAAGGCGATTTGTTAGCGATGTCGCTTGCAAACAACGTCGTCAATGCATCGCAAGAAGGCTCTACGTCTGGATTCATCATCATCTACCATCACACGGGACAAAATAGCGATTCATTGACGTCCGAGCAATTTGAAATGCTTTTGTCCAAAGCGTTAGGACCGGCGCATTGCCAAGCGCAATTGAAAGCGTTATACATCGTCCATCCGGGGGCAAAAATGAAAGCTCAGTGTTGGTGGTCGAGCTTGGGTTTGGGCCGAAACGACGGCGCGTGTGCAGCTTTGGGTAAAGCAGTGTACGTCAACACGTTAGAAGAATTGAACGCTTACGTGAGAGTGCAAGGAGGCGAAGGGTTGGATGTTCCCGAGCACGTGAAGGATTTTGACGCAAACGTCGCGGCGAAGGGATCTTGGTATTAGAAACGAAAATTGTAAGAATACTCTGTAACATTACGTACGTCTAAAACGTGTTTCTCTCTCTCTCTCTCTCTTTCTCTCAACTCGTTTGCTATGCTGTTTCTAGAATTGCTGCCTAATTGCGCTAAAAAAATTAATAATAGCCCCTCGCGTTTGCCGCCGTCTTGTATTGGATGCACTTGGTGCTCAACGATTGCACTTTTTCCCAGATTTTCTCCTTGTCAGCTTCGGCTACTTTATCGCCGAACATTTGCCTGAACTTATCCGGGTGCCAAAACTTCAACGCCACGTTCACTTTCATTTTTCTTTCGTTCGCGTCGTCCATAACGTTGAAGAGAAAAATGTTCGATTCCGGAGGCCACGGTATCGAACCGTACCTCACAGAGTGTTCGTTCGCATCCTTCATCGATTCCAACGCTTTACGGTGCTCCTCGTATTCCCACTTTTTGGCCGTCGCTTTGGTGTACATCATCGATTTTTGCTTCGATTCCGCGGCTAATTGTTGACGTCTTCTCTGGTGCTCTTTATCTTGCAACTTTTCCTCTTGGATTTCCTCCTTGGACTTTTTCAAAAATTGGCGCTCGTTCTCTCCCCTCGGTGCTCGAGCTCGAACTCTCTTCGCCTTGGCAGCTTCCTCGCGCTCCTTCTCCATCCGTTGACGCTCGAGTTCCGCATCTCGCATTTTCTTCACCCTAGCTTCGTTTTCAGCGACGATTCGCGCGGCTTCTCGGTCTTCCTCGGTTTCTTCTTCTTCTTCTTCTTCTTCTTCTTGCCCTCCTACGTTTTCGTTTCTACTTTCAAACTTCTCCGGCGTGGCATCTTCGGAAGAAGAGTCATCATCCTCGAGGATAACTTTCCTTTGCGAGGGTTTCTTCTCGGGTGAAGGTTTCTTGTTTGGCGTCGCTGCCGATGCCGGCGCTTTCCTTTTGAACGTCTTTTCGTTGTTTTCGTTGTTGCCGCCGTAAAAGGAATCCGTGGATGTTCGTTCCGGCTTCGGAAACTTCTTGTCGTTCTCTTCAAAATCCGCCGGCGGCGTTTCTTCGCCACCTGCTCTGCTTTTCTGCTTCTTCTTCGCGCTCCCACCACCCGGCGTCGAACGCGAAACGTCTTTCCTTGATTGCTTCAACTCTTCTACCTCTCTCTCCAAGTTTGCAATCAACTCTTCTTTCTGTGCTCGTAACTTTTCCACCTCTCTTTGCTTCTCCTCCACCACCTCTCGCTCCCTCTCCACTCGCATCTTCAATTCTTTATTCTCCTCAATCTTCGCGTTCAACCGAGACCGCTCGACGTTCATTGCCATCCTCTCCGTCTCCATCGCTTCTTTTTCCGTCGCTAAATCTTTCTTCTCTTTCGCGTACATTCTTCTCTCCTCTACGATTTGCTCCTGCAGCGCCTTCACCGCCTTCTTACTCGCCTTCAACTGTTCTCTCTCTTCGGTGTACTTTTCCGTCTTCATCCGTATCTCCTCTCGAACCGACTCCAACGTTTCCAACTTTTGCACCAGTTCCGCCTTCTTCTCTTGCATCTTCTCCTCTTTCTTCTCCTCTTGTTTCATAATCTTCTGTTTCTTTTCTTCTTCCTTCACTCGTTCGCGTTCTTTCGCCTTTGCTTCCCGCTCCTCCTCTTTCTTCTCTTTCGCCGCCGCTTTGCTCTGACAGCACGAACATCTTCCTATGGAGGATAAAAATTGCGCTCGGTCCGCGGCTGGCGCTTGCTTGATCGTCGTGATGAGTTTTAACAATCGTCCGCACTCTCGCGCGTCTCCTTTGCACAAAAGTAACTCATTCGTGTTCCCTCCTCCGAGTTGCAAAGTCAGTTTGCCTTCTTTGATCATTTTCCCGAAGACTTTCTTCACGTCCGCGAACGACACGTCGCGATAGTGCTGCTTGTTATCGTCCGTGCCAAACCGGAGGAAGAAATCAGAGGCGCGCGTCGTCGAGGAGCACGCCTCGACTTTCTGCGCGCGCTCGAGCGTCTTGACCGCGTCGTCGTCGTCGTCGCCGCCTCGAAGTCGCCGATGCTGTTCGAGCTGGGCATTTTTCAAAAGCAACCGCACGTGTTTGAACGGCGTCGAGGACGTCGTGCCGGTGAGCTGGTCTTGTTTCCGCGCGTCGACGTTGAAACACCACGGACTGGCGCGCTCCGCGATCGAGGAGGTGTGCGCGGTGGAGGTCATTCTCCTTTTTCTCCGGAGTTTGAGAAGCGTGCGTGTGCTGTGTTATGCGGACGGTGTTTTGTTTTTGAAAATTTTTGAATTTATTTGAATTAAAAATTAAGAAAATCACTCTTGTTTGTGTCTTGTGCTCTTGTCTCTCTCTACACTAATCTGACAGTTTTAACGTACAGGTACTAAAAGCTAAAAACGTTGCACTAAAAGCTCTCTTCGCTAAAGAGTATTATGATTACTTATTATTACTCGCTGCAGCAGCAGCGGCAGCGGCTTGAATTCTTCTTTCTTCTATTTCTTTCTTCTTGGGCTTCTCCGCGGTTAATCCAACTTGATGCAAAAAGCCGCACTTGTCTCCCCAGGAACATCCCGTCGGGGAGTTGAAAAAGGCGCACACGCCTCGCGGGTGACTCTTGGCCGCCGCGGTGACGGAACCGGCTCTCGCGTGCGAGGCAACTCTCGCAGTCGTCGTAGTAGTAGTAGACGTCGGAGGTGGTGGTGGCGCAGTACCAGGTTGAGGCATGTTGAATCCACTCGCGCCCGGCGGAGGCGCGCCGGCTGGTCTGTTGAATTGGTTCAACAGCGCTTGGATGGCTGCTTGATTGAGCTGCGGCGCCGCGGCTTGTTGTTGCTGTTGCTGTTGCTGTTGAGGAGGCGGAGGAGGAGGTGGGAATTGCATACCAGCTTGTGGTGGTGGGGCGTACATCGGCGGCACCTGTTGCTGTTGCACTGGAGGCAGTGGCGGATGTTGGTACTGAATTTGTTGCGGTTGCGGCGGCGGAGGCGCTTGTTGCTGTTGCGCAGGATCAATCACGAGCTGAATTGGGATTTCGCGCATCTCGTCTTCGTTCGCCTCCTCGTTAGGCGCCTCGGCGGGCGAATCTGGAACTTCTTTTCTATCCTTGTAAACTGCCGCTTTCTTTCTCGCAATAATCCCGGCAATTCTGTGCAATTCTCGAGAATCCTCGCCGCAAGCGATGTTGAGTTCTGGATCGCGAGGTATATCTTTCGGTACCTTCCAAGACGTCGTCGCTCGCATTTGCTCCATCTTTCGTTTTCTAGCTTTTGCCGCGGCGTTTCGTTCGGATTCCTCTTCGCGAGCTTTGCGTTTCAACGCGGCTTCGACGGAAGCGTCAGAATCGTCGTCCACGTCCACGCCGGCGCTCTTATCTTCGTACTTGATGAGCCAATCGTTCGGATCGGGAACGTAAATCTTTCTCTGTTCGAGTTCGTCGCTGCTCGCCCACGTCAATGATTTCTTCTTCTTCAGTTGCCCTTTTCCATCAGCCGCTTCACGTTCGCTCTTGTGCTTAAACTTGATTTCGTTTGGATCGTCAGAATACGGTAAGTGCGTCTCGAAATACGCCTTCTTCACTTTTTCCTTTTTCGTTTGTAAGGCGAGGAGCGCAGAGGGTACGCCAATCTTCTTACTTGACTCTTTCGAAGCGGAATTGTAGAGCATGCTAACGCCGACGCCACCAATCTTTGTTTGTTTTGGTTTTGTCGCATCAACGGCAGCAGACGCGACGGGTTCGCGAGCTTTTCGTTTCTTTAAAGTTTCCGTAGTCGCCGGCGTCGCAGTTCCCGGTGGCGCTATAATCGCCGGTCTCGAAACGACTGTTCGCGTGACTGTGGTAGTCGTAGTCGTGGTTTCTTTCTTCGCCGCGTCTTTCTTTTGCTTCTTGATGACATCGTCGATATCGTCTGCATCCTTTAATTGCACTTTCGCTTTTTTCTTCTCCTTCTCTGTTGCCTTTTCAGCCTCTTTCTTCTCTCGTTCTAATTTTCTTTTCTTGTTCGCCGCCTCGGTTCGTTTTTCATTCTCGGAGCGCTCCAACTCTTCCAATGCGTTTTGCTTCCATCGTTCGAAGAGTTGATCGGATAGTTTTGGTACTTTCTCCGCGGCTTCTTTCGATTCGGCCGCGCTCTCTTCGTCAGCTTGAGGGACATAAACGTATTTCTTCAATTTTTTCACACTTTTGCCCAAGCCGGTGCGTTCCAACGCCGCCGTGGTGACCGGAAGCATCTTCAAGCATCGTAAAGTTGATACTAAAACTTCTGAGGAATTTCTATTAGCCGAATCGATCAGCCATGCGGATAATATATCCAACACTTCGCCATCGGTTTTTCCACCTACTACCGCGTTGAGGATCTTTTTCTCCTTGACGCCTACATCGGTTCGAAGGAGAGGAGACAACAAAACGACTCTCTTCTTGTCCGCATTCTTCACCACGCGAACGTCTGAACATGATTTCATGAGTTCTGTGTATTGTAGTAGCGCGTCGATGGATTTAATGCCACCTTTCGAGTTTAATGTGTTCGAGAGAGACTCCGAAAAAAGATCTCCAGATTGTTCTTTTTTCGCAGCCGAAGCGGCAGGTTTGAAATCTTCATCATCTATTGAGCCGTTATTAGATGCAGCTTGTGCACCCGAATTCTCACGTTCGCTGTCGATATTATCGTCGTCGGCGGCAGCGTCGGCAGCGTCATCTTCCTTCTCAGCGTTTACGCTATTTTTAATGAACGCAGAGGCTTCGATGGCTGATTGGCGTTTGCCTCTCTTCGGCGCAGCGTTCTCCTCCGCAGCAGCCTCGGGAGTTGCAGACGCGGAGATTCGCGGCGTAGAAGCGAAAATCTCTCGAACGACGTTAACGCTGACGTTATGTTCACTCGCAATGGCTTGGCAATCCTCGTCCGGGGGCAAAGAATCATCTCTCTGTTGCGCCAACTTGACGAGTTTCTGTCGCACCATCAAAGGAATGTCGTTGTCGTCGTCGTCGTCCGAGCTGTCGTTTGGATTTGACATCGTTCGCGATTACAGTCACTTCTGAGCACCGAAAAGCGCCGCCGCGTCTCGATTCAGAGTCGCTAAGTGTATGAAGAAGTAGAGGAAAATTTACGCCGCTTCAAAAACGACAGCAACTCTTTCCTCTCGCGCGCAAGCAAAGAACGCTCTTTTCTTCAGTCTCTCAACAACAACAACGAGGACAACAACAACAACTTTTGTTTTGTAAACTCTATTACTATTATTACTTTTACGCAGACAACAACAATCCCAACACAAAGAACGTTTATTACACGTATAATATACAACAACAACAACCGATTAATAGGTGGGTGTTTCTTATAATTTGTTAATATGGATGAAGGTAAGACAAAATGTATCAAGAGATAATAGCTAAAAAACACAACTTCTTCTTACTTCGTCGTCGTCGTCTTTCGAGTATTTTTTTTTTCCAGACTCTTCTCTTTTTGGTCCTCTCTTGGAAAAAACAACTGAAAAGACAAAAAAAAATTGGATTTTGATACAAAATTCACTCTCTTCCCTTTTTCTCTCTCTCTCTCTTTCTCTCTCTCTCTCTCTCCGACCAAAAACAAAACAAAAAACCACACGAACTGTATCTATTTCAGACGCGCAAAGGCGCGATTCGTATGAATTGAACGACTAAAGCGACTTTAAATCGTCGCGTCGGCGCAAGAAAGTAACCAGTATTTTTTTTTACGCGTCGTCACAAAATTCGATCTCTCGATTGAGTGATGAATCCCTCTCTTTCTTTCTCTCCCAGATTTTTCTGCAAAAAAATTCTTCTCTCGTCGTGCTCTCCGATTCGCGCCGCCGCGCTTTGCGTGTGCCGCAGCTTTTAACAGAATCGAGCGAGATGGAATTCGCGGAGTGAAAAGCGCCGTCGCGCGAGAGGTGGAAAACTTCGCGCGCGTGCGTTTGTGTCGCTGAGAGTTTTAGGAGATTCACCTAAATTATTTTTTTTTTGTGCCGCATTTTTTTTCTTTCTTCTTTGCTCGTTTTTTTTTTCAGTTTTTCACACGGCGCACGCACGAAAAGAAAGTCGCGCGTTTCCTTCTCTCTCTCTCTCTCTGTCTGTCTGCGTCTGGTGTATCTGAACCCAACCCGACGCAAATAGAAGAAGAAGAAGAAGACCAACGCAATGATCGGTCGCGCGGCATCGCATCGCGCTCTGCGAACGGCAAAAACCTACCAAAAAACGCTCCTCGAGCTCGAACAGCTCTCCTCGACGTTCCCGGAGACGACCGGGAGAGCGATGAAGGCGCACGCGAATTTGCTCGACGCGGTGGAGAAACACAAGGAGAACTTGTTCGAATACGGACACACGAAGAAGGAGAAACCGATGAAACCGATGGAAGGGTTGTTGTCGCGAGAGGCGCTCAGAGAAGGGGAGGAGATGACGAGAGCGTTTGAGAAGAAGGAGGAGACGGAGTGAAATAAAACGAGAGAGAGTGGGATTTTTCTTCACAACAAAACAAACAAATGAAGGAGAAGAAAAAGTCAACGGAGTCGTCTTCGAGGAGACTCTCGTCGTCGTACGCGGTGGAAAAACACGACCGGAACGAGAGAGTCGCTCCTCTTCTCGTCGCGAAAACGCGTCGTTCCTCTTCTCGTCCGAAGGAAGAAAACGATGAAGAAGAAGACGTGAAAGAGAAATCGGCGAAAGAGACAAAGCAGCTAGAAGAAGGTTGTTTCGCGGGCGAAGAAGAAGAAGAAGACTCGTCTTTGACGGAGAGCGGAGAGACGACGGCGTGCGATGCGAAAAAAGACGATAGGGGAAGCGCGCTGCGCGTCGAGAGGAGGAGTGAAGATGCCGTGAAGAAGCGGGAAGAACCGCTGGAAATTATATCGCGAGAGCTTTGCGGAAAGAAGGTCTCTTCGGCGGCGGCGGCGGTTGATTACGATTCGGTCAACGCGCAGATTGAAATCATGATTTCTGAAACTCTGGAAATTTTAAACGAGGGGAAACGAGCGAAATGCTCCCCGCTCACGGTTTCGATATTCGGTAGCTTAGACGAGAATAGGTTTGGATGCGAGAATTCGAGATGGCCTGGATTTGATGAAACCGAGAGCGAGGCTAAGTTTCAAGAGTTGGTGAAGGAACGAATAGACGCTTTCGTGGAGAAGTGCCAAGTCGACATTGAAAAAGAGAACCATAAACGACGCGCAAGCGTAGTAAAGAAAACGATCATAAAAGGCGAGCAACGCCATAATCATTCACGCGCGTTGAAACCTTGGTTAGGTGCTTGATGATTGAAATTGTACACTTGTATCAGTATTTGTATTAGTTATATCTCTATTTTTACACATCTAACGCTTTTTAAGACGTTTGCGCTCGCAAAGCTCTCAGTTTCTCCGCTTTCCCTTCCTCTCGGTATCTGGATTTCTTCCTTTCTTTCTCCAATGCTGACCTCCATTCGTTGTCTTTCGCGTCCTTCTTCGCTTTGACCGCGCGTCGAACTTCTTGCTGCGCCTTTCTCTTTGCCATCTTCTCGTTGCGTATCGTGTTGAGCTGCTGCACCATGGTTGTCATCTTCTTCTCCTCCTTGTCTTGAACGACGGCACGTTTTTGCTCGAGCGTCTTTCTCTTTCGCGACGGTTCGAGTTTCGGTTTCGATTTGAACGGCAACGCTTGTTGTAACGCTTTGGGAATTTGTAATTTGTTGAACACGCGCTTTTTCCTCACGATTGGCTTATATATCGAATCCGGATTGACTGGAATGGCCATTTGATTATCGTACCGGATTTGTCCAACCGTTCGCATACCGATCCAGTCGTCGTCCGATTTCACGAGCGCATTCATAACTGGGTTGTAAAATCTCGGCACCTCCACGCGAACCCAGGAGCGTAAAAAGACAATATCGGACATCAGAAGTTTATCTTCAAACGTGCAACGGCACGCCCCGTCGCCTAAGCCACCGTCTTTGGAACCGTGTTCTCCTTGCCCGGGTTTCACTGCTTTTTTCACCGTACCACGGATGCCGGAAACCGTTCGCAACATTGCACCTTCAAACTTAGCAACCTCTAACGACGAGTTGAACATTCCTGTGATGAAGGCGGTATTCTTAAATATCTTGTGCGGCGTTCCAACGAGCTTGAGTTTTTTCATAATTTTCATCGAGTGATCGACTTCTAAAACTACCGCTGTTGCCGCGACGCGGAAACTCGATTGGGTCGAATTGATTTTCTGAAAACAGATTGCGGCTGTATTCGGAGGCACGATTGGCCCGTGAATTGTCGCGTTGCAATGCATGTGTTCGGGCGTATACTTAATCATTCGATGCCGAGAGTTTGCGTCCATGACAGAATACACCGGAATCGTTTGAAAGCGTCTCCATCCAATCGAAAAAATGAGTGGATCTTTGTTCTTCAAAGTTTTTCGATGCCATCGGTGTCGCTTCAAGCGTAGTTGTTGCATCCCGACGACATTTTCACCAGCGAGTAGTCCTCCGACGAGAATCGGACGTTTCGGGTCAAAGTTTTTCACCCATTCACACGGTGCACTTTCGAGAACGACGCGAAGGTAAGCTCCGGGTCGGAAACCTTCCATCGCTTCTCGCGTGGAAGCAGGAAGCGCATCGAGCGCCGCACGCGTACGAGCCGTTTGCTCCGCAAACTGATCCTTCACGAGATCAAAATACGTAGTTGGTTCGTCTTCTGCGTAAGTGTCATGATTGGGCCCTTTGAGACCTTTCTGTTTACGACGCGCGCCGCGACCTTGCGCAGACGGGTGCTGAAACTCTTCGTGTTTTTCAATCTTTGCTAATCGACGTTTTTCTTTCGCTTCTTCGTCTTCATCGGAGTCGGACGAACCGCTACTATCGTCGTCGTCGTCGTCATCATCATCGCTGTCGTCGTCGTCGCTATCGCTGTCGCTTCCGTCGTCGTCCGATGAGTCACCACTGCCTTCTTCGTCAGATCGAGCTTTTTTACTATCTTTACCGACGAATTTCTCGCCGGTTTCTAAATCTTCGAAATCGCCATACACTTCGTCATCGTCCATTGCGGATTCATCTACCGGTTGCGCCTCTGCACGAGCTCCGGCCGCGTCCCAATCACCGGTTACGAATCGATTGCGAAGCGCAGGATCTGAAACGTCTAATTTGCCTCTCATTTGGCGAATAAATTTTGTCTGGTCGAATGCGTCGATTGTTTTCGATGCCTCGTTATCGTCCGTCTTTTTGAACAGATCGTCGCTATCGGAATCCTCGTCGTCGTCGTCGTTTCGTTTTTTCTTGCTTTTGTTCTTTGAATTGTTTGGATTTTCATTCTCCACGTCGTCATACACGAGTTCCATGAGCGATTTGGAGCGTTTCCCGGCTTTGGCGAGCATCGCTTTCCATTTGTTTGCACCCGCGCCGAGACCTTCGTTCTCGTCGTCGTCGTCGTCGTCGTCATTACCGGCCATGCCTAAATCGTCGTCGGAATCCGCATCTGAGAACTCCTTCTTGTTCTCATCGTCGTCGTTTTCAGTTAAGCCGTCGTTGAAAACCGCTCTTCTTCGAACGCGACCACCATTTTGTTCATTTCTTTCTTCGTCGTCGTCGTTGTCTTCGTCGCTATCGTCGTCGTCGTCGTCGTCGTCGCTATCATCATCTTCTTCTTCTATTTTTCTATCGAAAATGTCCTCCTCGCCGGTGGTTTTCGCCCCACCTCCAAACAAGGAAATTTCCGAGTTTTTCAACTTTTCGTCAAAGCCACTTTGCGTGGATTGTAATCCTTTCACCATTTTTACGCCGGTCATTTCTCCGTTACCATCGTCGTCGTCGTCGTCCGACCGGTCGTCGCCTAAATAGCCTATCGTGTTCCCTTTCGAGTCCCCAAAGTGCTCACTTTTGTTCGTGTAGTTCACTTTCCTGTCGTCCAAGGAAACGTACACGGCATCTTTATCGTACAACAACCCGCCGACGTCACTCATCGGCGCGTAGATCATCTTCGACCGGTCGTCTAATCGTCTCGCTCGTTTATCTTGGCTCGGCAATGGACACGGATCTGGCAACTGTGTGATTTCTTTGACCTTCATGTCCCCGACCCCGGCTACGTGTACCAACTGATTCGCCTTCATGTTACACCCGTGCAACCACCCAAACACCGCCACCTCTCTATCGATGTATTCATTCTCGTGCACCATCTCTGGCCTCGTCAAATCTTCGAATCTATCTCCGATAACGTACGGATGCTGCGACCTCCACATCAACGGTCTCGGTTTCGCCACCGAAATAAACCTCGCTAAATTCACGATGTCCCTTTGATTGTACCTTCCGTGACTCATCCCGCTGATGTAAAACAACTTTGCCCCGTCGTAAATTTCCGTCCAAAACCGTTGTTTCAACACTTTCTTCGTCTTTTTCAACTTCTTCGGCTCCTTGAAATGATCTAAATGCGTCAAAACCCCCATAACCTTGGGAAACCCGTGCACTTGCAACACGTTCAAAAACTCAAACGTTTCCATCTCGAAGCCGTACGACCCGTCCACGCATAACAAAACCAAATCCGCCAACTTCGCCGCGTCGATCAAATCGCACAGACTCTGCCCAACCTCGATAATCTGCACTCTCCTTTTCTTCCCAACCGTCAGCGTAATCGGTCCTTTAATCTCGTTCACCGTTTGCTTCGTATAATGCCTAATTAAACTCCTCACCAACGTCGTCTTCCCTACCGATGGTGGTCCTTGCACCACCACCACGAACGGCGGCGGCTCCTCCGACGTCGTCCGATCGTGCACGGGAACGTGCAGCTTCTTCTCCAACTTCTCCGCGGCCACTCGTCGTCCTTTCTGCGCTTTTTTCGAGGACGAGAATATGAACGCTTTCGCGTTTTGGCCTTTTTGTTTCTCCGTGCCGCCGCCGGCGCTTTTCTTCTTCTTCGCATCTTTCTTCTTTCTCGCCTTGGCGCCCGAGCGAGGGGCTTTGTGCTGCGTCCCTCCTCCTCCTCCGGTCGCCGCGTCCATCTTCTCCAATCACACGCGGATAATGGTGAGTGTATTTATATATCAACCGGTATAGCTGTTCGTGCGCGGGGTGGGCGCTCGTCGCGGGGCGGAGCGAGAGAGAGAGAGAGAAGTGAACGCGAGTGAATCAAAATGCGCTTTTTTCTTTGATGCGAGAGAGACAGAAAGAGTGCGATTTTTTCGATTTTTGTGTATGTGCCCCCCCGGGGTCTTCCCGGCGCGTGGAAACAGACAGACCCAGACAAGAATTTCGATTCGTGAGAGAGATTTTCTTCTTTCGCTATACGTAGGAATTTCGAGAGGCACACTAATCGAGAAGAGCACGAGAGAGCTTTTTCTTCGCGTTCCAGAAGCTCACTACTCAACGCTCCCAATTATCCACAAAAGAACTCTCTCTGTCTCTCTCGCGTTTAATAACGAAAGAGACACACTCACACTTACACACAAAAAAAAAGGACGAGATGTCGCCGATGCCGTTGACGTCGACGAACAGAATCGGGTCCTCGATTGGCGCGACGACGTCGTTTTCAACGCGACCTGCGCGAGCGGAGATGATGAAGATGACGACGACGACGACGACGACGACGACGAGAAGAAGAAGAAGGAAAGGAATGCAAACGAACGCCGAGAAAGGAGGAGGAAGTGGGTACGCCTGGCGCGGAGACCCGATTCCGGAGAAGTCTTTGCCTCTTCTGCCGAACGGGAAAGTCGATTACTCCTCCATCGACGCGTCGCCGATATCGAAAGTTTTGACTTCCACCATTCGGAAACTTTTAGTCCAAGAGGTTGGGAAAGATACCGATCCGAGAGAACACACGAACTTCGAGGCGTTGATGACGTCGGTGAGAGAGGTGAACGATATGAAAGGGACCGCGAAAGACGTGCAAACGAGAGCGAAGAGAGTGTTTAAAGGGATATTACCGGCGTTGTATATTGGATGGATTCCGCCGCTTTGGAAGAAGTTCGTCGATCCCAACGCGCCGAAGTGGGTCACCGGGTTTAGTTTTCATTTGGTGTTTATCGTTTTGTTCCCTTGGTTGATGGGACCGATGGAAGGGGCAGAACACGAGGACGTGGAAGTTCCGGAGAAGTTGAGGAAGACGTTTCCGTTTTTGCCGGAAGTGGTGAGCGTGCCGCAAGCGATCAAAGCGGAACGATGTCGATTTTTGGAAACGAGTTCGTGCGCTTCGGTGTGCGTGAATTCGTGCAAAGTTCCCAGTCAAGAGTGGTTGAGAGAAGATTTCGGGATGAATTTACACATTCAGCCGAATTACGACGATTTCTCGTGCGTGTGGAGCTTTAACAAGGAGCCGCCGCCGTTGGAAGAGGACGCGGCGATTTTAGTGCCGTGCTTTACCAATTGCAACAGCGAGTTTAAAGGCGAAAAGGACGCGTTGAAACAAGTCATGCGGATGAAGCAAGGCGTCGGAGTGACTGAAGATGGCGTGGATAAGTACACCGGGGAGACGTTAGAGGCGATCGCGAGGAGAGCGTCGGAACAAGCGATCGCGGAAGCGAACGCAAACGTCGCCGTCGCCGATGGGACGGCGCTGTCCGAGGAAACGTTTAAAGGGAGAGTGGAAAAAGTGCAAGAAGGAGGCAAGTGCTGGAGTGTGGATACGGAGCGAGCGAATTTGCGGTGATTGAGTTTGGGCGCGTTGCTTATTTATCTGATAAATATTCAGCTGTACATCAAAACAACAAAAATATTATTATCATCATCATCGTCGTCATATTCATTTCCTGTAATATCCCTTGCCGGTATGCGCTCTGGGATTCTCAAAGATTCTCTCAAGCAAATCGTAGTCTCTCCCAACATTTTTTCGAAAGAGTGCATCTTTTCCTCGCGTGGGATGTTTCAAATAAGTACCCACGGTGCCTGTTCGATACCACACTCGTACTAATTGTTTATATCCATTTTCATCCGGCCTGGAAAACGCAAGCACGCCTTCGCGATGGTCATGCTGAACCTTCCGGTATCCGTGTCTGCGCGCGATGGATTCAATCTCGCATGTCGAGAGCATGTCGCCATCGCTGTCGGAGTCGTCGCTGTAATAGCCCATATCGTCGCTTCCAAAATTCGTCCGGGTTGATTTACATATATATATATATATATGATATGATATGATATATAGTAATCTCTCTCTGGACAGATGGAGAGAAAAGAGATTGAGGGATAGAGAGAGAGAGAGAGAGAGAAAGATACCGCGCGTACCGTTGACCAAAAACGTGCAAAAATGTTTAGGGTTTTTTCTCGATTTGCCTGCTTATTTGTGTGCACTCTTCTCTTCTTTCGCCCTCTCGCGCTTTCGTTCACAAACGAAACACGCCGTTATGCGCGGTGGCATTTTAGCCGAACGAACTCCCACTGGGTCGCTGAGTCCTTCGAACGACGACGTTCGAGCAGTCACAAAACGAACGCCGCGCTTTGCGACGACGAGGAGAACACTTCGAAACCCACAACGACACGGCAACAAAGCGTCGATGGCTTCTTCATCTTCGGGAAAAAATGCAAACCTGGGCATAGAAAGGCGCGAGTTGGAGGATTACGTCGACCCGAAGTACTCCGCGGTGACCATCCACAACGACACGGCGTATTTCGCCGGTCAAGCCGAACTCGGAGACGGAATTCGCGAGCAAACTTTGAACACGCTCGCTGAGTGCGATCGCGTTCTTAAACTCGCCGGTACGGACAAGAAACACCTCCTCTCCGTCATGTGTTGGCTGAAGGACATGTCAGACTACAAGGCTTTCAACGAAGTCTACCTAGATTGGATAGAAAAAGAACACAAACCGGTTCGCGCGTGCGTGAAAAGCGAAATGGCTTTGCCGGAGTACCTGGTAGAGATTCAAATGATCGCTGCGGTGCCGCCTTCGAGATAAATATATAGCGTGCTCACATGTGGCGCGAGAATACGAGATTCGCAACTCTATGTATATACGACGATACGTTTATTGGGGGGGAGGGGGGTGAACCAGCACTACTCGTCCACCGAACGCGTTCAATGAAATCGTCTCGATCTGTATCTATCTTTTTTTCTCTTCGACGGCCGCTCTGCCTCGCGACGCGAAACGACAACGCGTAATAACAAGAGACTTCACACTTCTTTTTTCCACACGTCGGTTTCTGTGTTTTTTTGTTTAGGGTTTTTTGCAGTTTCTCGTCCCGTGGGGGGAAAAAGATTACTGACGCTCGCATTGAAAAGCGCGCGCTTTTGCTCGAACAACAACTCGCAAACAAAAGAAGAAGCCGATCGAAAGAGAGACGGATCAAAAAGACAGAGCGACAGAGACGAATTACGAACGGTTTTCCGTGCGTGCGTGTGCGTGTGTGTGTGTGTTTGATTGAAGTAAACGAAGAACAAAAGAAGAAGAAGTTTTAGAGATATTTTACATCATGAGCGTCTCTACGGCGGGGTTGGCTTTCCTCACGGGCGGCGCCGCAGCCGTCTACGCGGAGAGACAAGGCCTCGTGCCGAAAGAAATGCCCTCACTTTCAGACATTCCGACGGATTGGACCGCGTTGATCGCTAAAGCGAGAGAAACCGTGCTCGGAGGCGCGACGGTAGCGGATGTCGTTTCGGATGTTTCCAAGACCGTGAGCAGCAGCGAGGTGGTGTCCTCCGCTTCGGGGAAACTCTTATTGGACGCGTCTTCGTCTTCGTCTTCTTCTTCGACGAAAATGAGCGCGTTGCAAGTGGCGGCGTTGCTTTCTGGTGCGGCGACCGGGGCAATCATCGCGTATTACGGCACGGAGAAATCCTTGGAGAAAGCGAAGGAATTCGCCGTCGCTTTCAAGAAGAAGGTGCACTTGTTCGATTTGTGGTTGAAGGAGGTCGTCGTGGATTTCGCGTGGCCGGGTTTGGTGAAAGTGTTTTCTGTGTTGAAGACGCAATGCGGGAAAGTGTTCGTGTGCGCGAAAACATTCACGAAAAAGACGTTCGCGGTGACAAAGATGGGCGAGTTGAAGCGAATCGTTTCCGCGGACAAGATTTACAAGGCGAAGGATTCCGTCGTCGTGATGATTACGCCGACGTTGATTGTGGTGAAGAACGTCGCCATGAACGGCGTAGAACGAGCGACTTTGTTCAGCAAAGCGAGTTACATGAAAGCGATGGCGTTCGCGGACACGTTGGTAAACAAAATGAACAAGAAGAATGAGAAGCGAGAGAAGAAGGCAAAGACGAACAAAAAAGCGCCTCCCGCGCCAAAGACGACGACGGCGCCGGCGGCGCCCAAGCCAACCGCCCCGACCGCGTAAATGAGAAGAAGAAACGTTGCACATATATTCACACAAACACACCCACAAGGCCGCAACGTTGAAGTTGCTGTTGTTGTTGTTGTTTTCCTTGTTTTATTATTATATATTGTTATACTATCAGTCGTAAAATGTGCCTCTCGTATGAGCGTAAATTCAAAATTTGTCGTCACTTCTTCTTTTTCTTCTTCTTCTTCTCCGCGGGAGAGAAGAGAGAACCACCACCACCACCACCACCACCCCCGGAGGACCGTTTCGAAATTCTCAGCGATGCAGCAGCATCATCATCACCTGCACGGCAACAACAACAACAGCAACTACGCGTCTTGGCAATCCTCGTACTCTTTGAACGCGTTACCGCTCTCCCCAACCGTAAGAGCTAAACTCCAATTTTGCGGGTTTAACGCCGTCCAAGACGTACTCAGACATCACTCTTTACCCGTGCAGCTGGTAAAATCCGTGCCGTCGTTGACGTTGGACGAAGCGCAGGACGTGTTGAAGGCGTGTAAAACCGGGTTAGATGGATTCGCGCTGAGCGGAGCAAAATCAGCCTCGGAGTTGTTGAAGAAAGAGAGAGAAAGAATACCTCTGGTGACGTTTTGTAAGGGCGTGGACGGGATTTTAGGCGGGGGCGTGCAGACCGGAGAAATCACGGAATTTTGCGGCGCCCCGGGAGTAGGGAAGACGCAAATCGGGATGCAGTTGGCTGTTTCGGTGCAACTGCCGAGTGAATTTAGTGGTATCGAAGGCGAGTGCGCGTACATCGATACGGAAGGGAGCTTCACATGCGACCGGTGCGAGGATATGGCGATTGGCGCGAGAGGGTATTTAGAGAGGCGAGTGCAAGAAATGAGATGTTCAGAGGAAGAAAGGAAAGTGTTTCAGGAGTGCTTAGAGAGTAGATTTTCAGTAGAGGCGATTTTGAAGAGGATACACGTGTTTAGGTGCCACGAGGTGACGGAGTTGTTGGCGTGTTTGGATTACATGCCGGAATTCGTAAAGGAGCATCCAAAGGTGAAACTCGTGGTTGTGGATTCGATCGCGTTTCATTTTCGTCAAGATTTCGACGACATGGCGCTGAGAGCGTCTATTTTAGCAAAGACGACGAACAATTTGATGAGTTTAGCGAAAAAATACGAGTTAGCGGTGGTGACTATAAACCAAGCGACGACGAAACCCGGGGGCAGGTTGGCGCCGGCGTTAGGGGAGTCGTACGCGCACGCGGCAACGACGAGAGTGGCTTTATCGTGGGGCAATGAAGGGAATAGGATCGCGTACGTCGCAAAAAGCCCGAGGTTGGCGAATAGGAAAGCGATGTATGCGATTACCAGAGATGGCGTGAGGGATCCGCCGGCGGTGAACGCGAACAAGCGTAAATTCACCTAGTGTACTTTTACTACTATCATCAAATTTTAGAGCGCTACATAGCTATATATAATTACATACACTGCTAAACTATTATCATTATTAGTATTAATACCTATATTTCGTCGAATAATCCTTCGGCGAAACCACTAAACCTTTCCCTCGTCTGGCGCCGCTAAACACGCACTCCACAATGTCGATAAACTCTTGCTTCGAATCCATCGCCCAATTTATCTTGTTGTTATTCCCGGTTCCTAAATCAATCATTATGTGCTTATTCCTGAAGAAAAACATGACCGTGCACGGATCGTACAACTCGTACATTTCGTTAAAATCTGGAACTTCGTCGATGTCCACTAAATACGTCACCGCGAAGTTTTTAATCTTCTCCGCGACGTTGCTGAGAATCTCATCCTGTCGCATGCACGTCTCGTCGCCGTCTCGGCCGAATCGGATTATAACGACGCGATCTTCCTCGGACAGAATGGCCTGGTCCACGTGCCAACCGGAGTGTAAGTGAGGGAGGAGGTAGGACATTCTTCTTTTTGTTGTATATCTGTGTTGATTCGAGCTCGCGCGCAAGTGTGTGTGTGGAAGTGTCGGCGGAAATTTTATGAAGTAAACGACAAACGACTTTTTAGGGGAATTCAAATGTGTAGTATTCAATATTGAAACGCTTCTCTCTCTCTCTCTAATCACACCGTCAGTGCGTTCTCTTTGTTTACCTGCGCTTACTGCCTTTCTTCCTCTTGTCGCCTCTCCTGTCCTCGTCGCTGGCTTCTTCGTCCTCCTTTCTCGCTTTCTCTTCCATCTCGTCCCAATCCAAAACGTCTTCGTCGTCTTCGTCGTCCTCGTACTCGCTGCCGTCTTCGTCCTCCTCGTCTTCGTCGTACATGGACTCGCTTTCGGATTCCGATTCCGACTCTTCCTCGTCTGAGGACGGTTCAAATTCGGACTCTGGGTCAGAACCTTCGCCGTCTTCTTCGTCTGAGGACGGCTCGTTGTTCAAAAACTCCCATCCTCCGGCTTCTAACCACGACTCAGGATCTTCTTTAATCTGCCTCAACAACGGCTTCCAGTTCAAGTTCGCTTTACCTTCGTAGTATTTCACTTCTAAAGTCGTCAACCATTGCTTGATGTTGTCGAGATTCTTCGAAGGTATTTGGTCGATTCTGTGAACGTCTTTGTTAAAGTCTTTGAAGATTATGGCCATGTCGAAGTTTTTCAAGTGGTAACCGACACGTTCCAAGTTGACGATTTCGATATCTTCCGCATGGATGACCAAGGGAGGGAACTCGATGAGTTCTACCAAACACGAGGCGGTCGGGACGATGCGCGCGGTAGATTTGTACGCGACCCCGTCGAATGCTAAATCGTGGTACGGGGAATCGAACTCTAAACTCATGTCGGGGTAATCCTTCTCCCAGATTTCCTGGACGCGTTTGCAAAACTGCGCGAATTCTTTTTGGACGCGTTTTTGTCTCTCGCGCTCCCGCTGCTCTTCCTCGATTTCGTCCGGATCGTACATGTTTTTGCGACTGCCGTCCAAGTTTTCCGTTGCTTCGATGACTTCTTGATAAAATTGTACGTCGTGCGTTTTCTTCTTTCCAATCATGATTGGGTTTTTCAAGTGGAAGTGAATGAGTGTTTTCACTTCCTTCTTCGCCGGTTGGAAGAAGCACGAGCGAATGTTTTCGTACATGATGTCCACTTGTTCATCCATTTTAGCGCCAATGTATCGCAAACCGTTCGCGTGCGCTTCGAGAGTGCCCGCCTTACGACCGCCTCTACCACCGAAAGTCGGGAGCATCCACAAACCGGTCAATCGGTGGACTCTACCGCTGGTGAGTTGCAACTTGGCTTGTCGAACCAACGTCGCTCGTTCAGCGCGTTCGGTTTCTCTCGCGACAACATTTCTTCGCAACGTTTTGATTTCATTGACGACAAAGTTGGCGTGTCGCGGATCGCTCGATCTATACGAAAGCTCTTTTAAGAAGATGTTGTTCGGAAATCGAATGGCGGGTAAGTATCCGGCGTTCGCGGCGGCTGAGGTACCCATCGGGACTTGGAAGTTGATGCGAATGAAACTCGCGCCGGCGTCTTGCGAGACCGAACACGATTTGATCGCCAACACGTGGAATGGGACGAGCATACCGCAAACTGGGAGTAAAACCGCCTCGCGATCGTTATCTACCGCGATGACTAACTCTTTTCGAGGCGCGGGAACGTCCGTGACGGATTTGTACGCAACAAAATCCGCCGAAGCGCCGGCGCCTTTCCCGCCTTTTTCGACATCGTTTTGCGCATTCATCAATCGGTCGTACGTTTCGGCATTCTTCTTATCCGCCAACGCTTTTTGTTTTCGCTGACGATCGGCTTCGGCTTTGGTCGTGATGGCTTCGTCACCTCTCGTCTTCGCGTCGAGAATGACACCACCTCTGGCGCCGGTATTCGCGATATCTTTATCCTCTTCTGCGCCGTCGTCGTCGTCCTCTTCGTCAGATTCGTTGACGGCATAGGAAATGTCCGAAAGCTTCTTAGTGTTTTTCGTGAGCTCTTTGTTCGCAACACCGTCCGCGGTAACTTGCACGGAGTCTGCGATCATAATGGCATAGTGTCGAGATTTGGCTTTCTCGTCTGCGGAGGTTTCTTCCAATCCGTTCACGCCCAATGCGACGTTGAAAATCATGCCTTCCTCAATCGTGCTTTCGCACTTCCCAGAGAGCATATAAAACGCATCTTTGAACTCCAAGCCTAAAATAGAACCGACGTTCTTGTTCAATTTCGAGCTCAAATTCATATCCTTCAACTTTTCGTTTTCTTTCTCCGCCTCTTCCAACGCTTTTTGCGCAGCCGCGTACACGTCTTTACACAACTTGCCCGGTTTTAAAGCCTCCACTGCGGCGGTTTGCGCCTTCAAGCACGCCTCGTAGACCGCCTCTTGCGTTTCTGTCGGATCGATCAAATACGTTCTCCCGATGTTCGCGCAATACTGCGTGTGCCTCGCCCCTAACGACACGTGAATGACTGCTGGCGTCGATCCAAAGTGTAACTTCTTCTCAGAACACACCGCGTTGTACTTCAAATCGTACTCGCCGCCGGATTGAAAAATCGGCGGGTAGCAAATATCCACGTCTTCGTGACTAATATCTTTCAATCCTAACGTTTTCCCGGGCGCTAAAATCGCGTCCTCGGTTTTCTCGCTCAACTTTACGTGGGAAATCTTCAACTCTTCCTCGATCGCGTTCTCCACTTCGCTCACCGCAAACTTCATCGCCTCCGAGCACAACTTCACCGCGTTGTCGACAAACTTCATCTCCTTCTCGTCTTTCTTCGATAAAATGCACGCGATGCCGTGCGTCACGTCCGCCAACTTCTCCGCACCTCCGAGCTTTTCCACCGACATTTGCATCAAATTACCTTCCTTTAACTCTTTCGCGCACGCGCCGACTTTTTTGCACTTTTCTTGTAAAATTTTCACCAACGCTTCCACCTGCGCCGAACCGTCTTCGTTCTTCGGCTTGGCGTGGATGACTAACGTACCTTTGATGGCGTCTTCGATCGTCGCTCTCGCGGATTCCAACAGCTTCGCTTTCTTCCCGGACGCGATCGCGTGCATTTCGTTTCCACCTTCTCCTCTTTCTTCTTTCTTGATGAACGCCATCACCGTATCCGGCAACTCGTACGAAAACAGCCAAATCTCTAAACTGACTGCTTTTAAATACCGGAGTTCCTCCTCTTTGTTCGCTCCGGAACCGAGAAGAATCCCATCGCTTCCGTTGAAAAACGAGGACGTTTTCGAATCCGACCAAACCTCGTAGAAGGATTTCAATCGCTCGGAGCACGACTCCGCGTCCATGGACGGACCCTCTTTCTTTTGTTGTTCGGAGGACATTTTCTCGGGACCACACTGACTCGCAAAAGCGAAAGAAGAAGTGTTTGTTCGTGCGTCTCTCTCTCTTTTTTTTAAATCTCGCGCGCACCGAAAAAGGTTTCTCTCTTTCGATCCTTTTACTCTTCGGCGGGTGCGTTAGCGGTTTTACGTGCGTTTCTCCTTAAAAAAACCAAAAGCGAAACGATATACGTGAAGAGCTCTTCTTCCCTCTGATTTGTTCGCGGACAAATCTGCCGCGCGCGCGAGTGTGGGGTGGTTTAGTTTTTCTCGCGCGCGCCTTTCGACTCTCGAAAAGTGGTGCGACTGCCCAAGAGAGAGAGAAATTTTTTTTTTTGAATTCAGAGTGAAACCCTAAATTATTTGTTTTCGAAAAAAACAAAGAGGAAGTCATTCAGCAGAAAAGAGGAGAGAGAGAGTCAGAGAGAGAAAAAATGTTGAGGTCGTCGACAACCCCAACCAACGCCATCGGACGATGTCGTCGTCGTCGTCACCATCATCAGCAGCAGCGTCGCGCTCACTTTCGTCCGTCTGCGCGTGCTTCTTCTTCTTCTTTTTCTTCTTCTTCTTCTCCTTCTTCTTGTTTTTCATCCTTCTCTGCCCGTCGCGTTTGTAAAAGTTCGTTACGGCGTGCGGCTGCGGACGTGGGGAACGTGGTAGAAGAAGATGATGATGAAGTAAATGAAGAACCGCAGAAACAACAAAAACAACAACAAAAAGAAGAAGAGCAAACGAAACGTAAGAGACGGAAAGCGTACATAGACGGCGCGAACGTCTGTTGGGCGTATTGCGCGGCGTTGAGAGCTTCGAATAATGCGAATGCGAAAATACCCATATCCACTGCACTGACCATAGTATGCGAATACTTTCGCGAGGTGGAAGAGTTCGAAGAGGTGGTCGTTTTCGCGCCGAAAAATTATGCGAGAGGGAAGTTGAATGGCTTGTGCGACGGAGGAAGTTTACGGTTGTTGCATCCCGAGAAAGTTCGATACGTGGGCGATAACGAGTGGGAAAACGTGTACTTGCGACAGATGGTCGACGACGGCGTGTTGAAGCTAATCGATAGACAGAACGACAGTCGAGGGAGGAGCGCGGACGATTTAGCGATTTTGGACGAAGCATTTGAACATTCAATCAACGAGCGGCACAATACCGTCGTCGTCGTTTCTAACGATAAATACGAAGGACACTGTCCTTCGAGCGCCAGCGGCGATAAAAAAGCGTTTAGAGACTGGTTGAAGAGAACCAGGAAAGGATATGAATTTGACATCGCGAAATTCGACGTCACGACGGTTGAGAAAGAGAAATGGCCGAAAGTTGGTGCGCTGAATGGGAATTTACAATGTCCGGATGGATTCGACGAGTGGGTTGAAGAGGAGCATGCGTGGGGAAGTTCGCGTCCCTGGTCGAAGGAAACGACGTGGACCGAACGTAAATTTTTTTCGAGGAAGAAGAAGAAACGAAGAAGAGGCGGCGTAGGAGGGTCCAGAGTCGCAGCTGAGCCGCCAGGACTTCAGATTAAGAACGAAGACGGGGAAGTTTTTCCGCACCACGTTTTACCGCTCGAGTCTTTGAACGTAACTTTCACTTTGAAACAATAGAATTTGCAGCGCGTTGTAATTGTATTTGAACCTATGTTGATGATGAAATTAAATTTTTAATACTCGTCGTAAACTATCTAACACTCTAAAGACTAATAATAAACAATAATTAGACAATAATAACAATATAATAATAAACAAAATGATCATGATTTACTGATCTGTGCATAATGATGACGTTCCTGTTTCGAGCGTCATTTAATGCTGCGGGCGGTGTCCCGGGTGCTCGTCTGGCGTTGCAGCCATCGCCGCCGTACCTTCTGGGGTCAAAAAGTGGTTCGGGTACGTCGCGGACATTTCCTTCAAGCGAATTTTCGCCACCGGGTTATTCATGTGCCACAAGCACGGCGCTTTGCCGGTGTACTTGTAATATACCTTATCTTTGCTGTCTTTTCCGGTATCACTAACGGGGCATCCGTTGGTGCTGAACAAAATAGAACCATCCGCGTCCAATTTGTGTCGTCGATCGCCTTGTCGCAACTTGGCCATGTTATACGCGTTCAAACATAATTGGTCGTCGAAACCTCGCAAACCGGCGTATTTTCCGTTCCAATCCGCGTCAGTCGCCCCGTCTGGTCGGCATTGGTATCCCCACTCTCCCGGCCATTCTTCGGTGGCAAATTTATTCATTCTCGCCTCCGTGCTCGTGATATACTCCAAAAGGGCCTCTTTCCTCGCCATCCACCCGCCAGCGTTCGGCCAGCCGTTCGGAATATCGTTTTTATTGATCGGCGTGACGCCCTCCGCCATGCCGATATCCCCGAACGAGTGCGACAATTCATTCTTCAAGGCTTTTTCCGCTTCTCGATTGAAATAATCGGAAATTTCGGGCCACAACTGCGTCTCGCCTCCGAACACCATGTCTGCATCTGCCTTCGTAAATCTTTCCTTAAACTCAGCCGCGCTGCATTGCAAAAACACGTCCGATGCGTCCGCGACGACTACGATCGGGTTCCCTGGCATTACGTGCAACGCCGCTTTCAATCCGATGACTTTATCCGCAAATCCGTGAAACTGCGTCCCTTCTCCGGACATAACCACCTCCAATCCGTTCTTTCGCGCGGAATCGTAAATGACCCAACCAAAACTATTCATATCCGTCGCGTGCGCGGTCACCACCACGTCTGCCGAATCCGCCCCTGCCGTCTTAAACACCGGCATGAACTTCTTCGGATCGCCCTGTCGTTGTTTCTCCTCGGTTAACTCCTCTTGGGTGATGTGACCTTTCTCCACGGATTCGCCATCGAATCGGAAAAACGGCGCGTCGTGCCATTTCGTGTCTTGGAAAAACGCGTACGGGACTTCCATTCGTTGCCCGGGAAAGACGTTGTTGTTCAAGTCGTAGTTATCCCCTAAGAACGCGGTGCTGTCTTTGCTGTAAACCGGATCCGTCGCCGATCGAAAAAACGTCGGCATCAAGTATTTGGACGACGCCGACGGGACGTACCCAGCCTTGTTCAGCAAAGCCACGGCGCCGAGAATGCCGGTAGTAATCACTGCCCCGGTCGTGACCTTCACGGCGACCGAACCGAATTTCGAGCTAAACGTCGTCGCTGCCGTCGACGGCGGAGATGGTTTCTCCTTCAACAGTTTGGATTTCTCGGTCGGGGTCTCCATATTGTTTTTTTTCTTCTCTTATTTATACGGTTCGTTTTCGAATCGCCGCGAGAAAGGAGAGCGCCGAGTTTAAACCGCTACTGCTGACTACAACTGGCGTCGTGCTTCGCTTTACGGTTTGGTGCACTCGCGTTCAGTGCGCGCGCGTTTGCGTAAGGAAGCAGAGAAAAGTGGGGGGGGGGGAGATTTTATGTGAGCAAAAGGGTGTTACTCGTACGCGGCTTTTAAAAATCAGATTTTCTATTCTACTTTTTTTCACAAATCGATGGATGAAACGAACGCTTTATTCGAGAT
>Ga0255753_1000619_pt1 | contig 45663 bp, 46 predicted proteins | sample 041ome_10_FD_179953 | JGI IMG/M metagenome (GOLD analysis project Ga0255753, IMG submission 179953) | Coastal salt marsh microbial communities from the Groves Creek Marsh, Skidaway Island, Georgia - 041412US metaG (version 2) | ecosystem: Environmental > Aquatic > Marine > Intertidal zone > Salt... | reverse complement strand
TATGGCAAGATATTCCAAATCTCATTTCAGATGAAATCTTAGAAAGTATTGCTGTAACTGGAACACCAGATGAAGTTTCAAAGATAATTTTTGATCGATATGGTTCTATTGCTTCAAGAATAGCTCCCTCTATTTTCTCAGGGGATCCTGAAGTAACCAAAGCATTAATTCATGCATTGAAAGAAAAATTATGAGCAAATTTTTTCTTGGGAGGTTAATGCTTGATTTAGATGGAACCTCGCTTACTCAAGAAGAAAATAAATTACTGCTTAATCAACATGTAGGAGGCGTAATTTTATTTGCAAGAAATATTTCTTCAAGAAATCAAGTTCAAGAGTTATGCAGAGAAATAAGAAAGATAAATCCAAGGCTTCTGATTGCAGTAGATCAAGAGGGAGGAAGGATTCAGCGTTTAAAAGAAGGCTATACAAATTTGCCGAGCATGCAAAAACTAGCTGCTTTTTTAAAATTAGATATTGATAAAAACATTCCCTTTGCAACCGATTTAGGTTGGTTAATGGCCTCAGAGGTGATTGCATCTGGATTAGATATAAGTTTTGCACCTGTGCTTGATTTAGATGATTCCAGAAGCTCTGTTATTGGCGATAGATCGATAGGTGATAATCCAGAACAGGTTGCTGCTATTGCAAGCGCTTTTATTGAAGGCATGAATCAAGCTGGAATGCAGGCGACCGGCAAGCATTTCCCAGGACATGGCGGAATCTTTGCTGACAGCCATATTACTTTTTCTCAAGATACCAGATCTTTATCAGACATAGAGAGTCATGACTTGCTTCCCTTTAGTGCTTTAAAGACTCAACTTGGTGCAATAATGACGGCTCATATATCTTTTACAAATATCGATAAAGAGATAGCAACCTTTTCAAAATTTTGGCTGCAAGATATTTTAAGAAAAAAAATTGGATTTACTGGAACCATTTTCAGTGACGACCTCTCAATGAAGGGCTCAGATTATGTTGGAGGCATTGAAGCCAAGGTGAGTAAAGCATTAGATAGTGGCTGTAATATGGTTTTGGTTTGCAATGATAGACCTGCAGCCATGGAGGCGATCAATTTTCTGGAGAAAGAAAAAATTTCTCAGTCACACAAAATCACTAGATTAAAAGCTTCACAATTAATTTCTTGGAGAGATTTGGAAAAAGATACAAGAAGAAAAGATATAATAGATAAACTCAATATCATAGAAAAATTAAAGTTATGACTTCTTTGCCTGACTTATCCGATCAATATTCTGAGCAAATCCAAGTTGGTAAACTTGCATTAAAATCTTATGGGAGCGTGCATTCAATCGCAGGTGAGATATATACAGTTTCTTGTTCAGATGATAATTCTGTTGTAAAAGATATTCTTTCTCGTGAAGGAAAAAATAAAGTTTTAGTTATTGATGCCTCTGGTGTAACTCATGCCTCCATGATTGGAGACCAAATTGCAGAATCTGCAGTAAAAAATCATTGGGCTGGCATTGTTGTTAATGGCTGCATTAGAGACGTTGAAGAGTTGAAGAATCTTCCCATAGGTATCTTTGCTAAGGGGGTAGTTGCTCAAAAAACAAATAAAAAAAACCATGGTTTTGAAGATGTATTAATTTCATTTGGGAGCGTGGTTATGAGTTCTGGCAAATGGATTTACATTGATCAAAACGGCTGGCTAGTTGCAGACAATAAGCTAGAACTTTAAACCTTTAATTGTTTGTTGTTTTTCTAGCCAAATTGTATCAACGAATGTTTGGAAGTCTTTCCTGTAATCATGCTCTTCTTCAAAAGATCTATTTTTAAGGTTTTCGGGCAAAGGATAAGTCTTTGCAATAACTTTTGCTTTGCTTAAGTCGCCGCAAAGGAAGTCCCATGTCGATCTTTTTTGTGTTGCATACACTACCGTAAAATCAATCAAAGTGTTTACTTGAGGCATGCCAGATAATGCAATTGCAAGCGCACCTATTTTTGGCTTCAATAGATTAGGATATGGAGATTTCTGAGCAATATGCTTTTCAGAAGTAAATCTAGTCCCTTCGGCAAAACTAAATGCAGTAGAGGGGTTTCTAGAGAATCTTTTTGCTGCTATTTTTGCGTTTTCATAATCAACTTTCTTTAATTCTGGATTTGCTTGAATTTGAGCTCTAGAGTGTCTATTTAAAAATGGCATATCGACTGTCTTATGAACTAAATAAATAATAGGTATCCATTGCAATTCTTTTTTCATAAAGAACTTTAGAAGGGGAATTTTTTGATGACCTGCAGCCAATAAAATAAATATATCAGCCCATGACTGGTGGTTGCTCATAGCAATGTACCAAGTATTAGCATTCACATCCTCGGGTATTTGAAAATCCCATTCAAGCTTATGCAATATTTTAAGAGCTGAAGTGATGCTGGCTACAGTTGCGCTACCCATGGTATTTGAGAGTGAACCCAAAAAAACCTTTAAGTTTTTATTTGGAATAATCCTTGGGACATTTAGGATTGTTAAGAGTGTTACTGCAAAACTTAGAATAACTAAAATCACAAAAAAGGTGAGAATGCCTATAAAAAATCTTCTAACTTCACTCATGAGACTTTATTTTAATCCAAAATTCTTCGAGCTTATCTGAGCTTAGATTATCTATTTCCTGATTGTCCTTCGAAATCTCTTCTTCCATTAGTCTAAACCGCTTTACAAATTTATGGTTAGCTTGATTAATCGCTTCGCTTGCATCTATTCCTAAGTGCCGACTTAAATTAATGATAGAAAATAGTAAATCTCCCAATTCTTCTTGGCTATTTTCTTTATTATTTTGCTGGATCTCATGCTTGAGCTCTTTTAACTCTTCTTCAACTTTTTCAATAACATCGATGCTTTTTTTCCAGTCAAAACCTTTTTTGCTGGCTTTTTTTTGTATTTTTTTTGCTTTTAGAATTGGAGGCAATGATGCAGGTATATCAGCAAAAGTATTGCTGGCATCCTTTAATTTTTTTTCTTGGGCTTTTATTAGATCCCATGCTTGGGTTTGCTCTTGAGCTGAAAGAGGTTTAGGGGCATCTTCAAAAACATGCGGATGCCTTCTAATCAATTTTTTATTTAAGGTATCAACTATCTCATCAAAGTTAAATAACCCTGATTCGTTAGCTATCTCTGCTTGAAATATAACTTGAAGCAAAACATCTCCAAGCTCCTCTTTAAGATTTTCATAATCTTTGTTAGCTATGGCATCTGTGACCTCATACGCCTCCTCAACAACACAAGGGGAGAGAGATTCAAGAGTCTGTTCAATGTCCCATGGACATCCATTATCCTTGTCTCGAAGCATGCGCATTGTCTCGAGCAAGGTTTTAATTGATGACATTAGAAACCGCTTATATCTGCATACCTGGCTTGATGAAATTCTGAGGTTCCAAATATCTGTTCAGCTACACGCGCTCTTTTTAGATAAAAACCAATGTCATATTCATCTGTTACACCTATACCTCCATGCATTTGGATTGCTTCATTGCTAACCAGATGAAGGGTTTCTCCAGCTTGGAATTTTGCCAGGCTCGCAAGTCTCTCAAGCTCATTTGAATTTTCATCTGCAGCATGCATGGCAGCAATCACAGCTGATTTGGTTAATTCAATTTCGCAAAACATTTTTGCTGCTCTGTGCTGAAGTGCTTGAAAGGACCCAATTTGAACGCCAAATTGTTTTCTTTCTTTAAGATAATTAATCGTTACTTCGAAAGCTTCTTCAGTGTTTCCTAACATCTCTGCTGAAATAGCAATACGACCTAAATCAAGAATTTTCTCGAGAGTTTCACCGGCTAAGTCTTGCTCACCCAATAATGCATTTTGATCTAATTTAAGATCAGACATCTCAATATTTGCATAATTGCGAGAATCAGCAGTAGCAATTTTTGTTATATCTAGCCCAGCACTTTCATTGTTTAATGCAAATACCGAGATTCCATTTGATTCTCCTGATTTGCCAGAAGTTCGCGCAACTATTAAAATCAAATCAGCACTAGCGCCATCCACAACAAATACCTTTTTTCCATTCAATATCCACTTATCTCCCTCAAGAACTGCATTGGCTTCAATGGCAAAAGGATCGTGATGATTGCCTTCGTCAATTGCTAGGGCTGTTGTTAATTCACCTGCTACTATTTTTGGTAGATAATTCTCTTTTTGCTCATCTGAGCCAAGCATATTGATAGCTGAAACACCAAGAACGGATGTTGATAGCATGGGAGAAGGCGTAAGGGTTTTACCCAATTCCTGCATGATTACACTTATACCAGCCATCCCAAATTCAGAGCCACCAAATTTTTCAGGTACAAGAATTCCAGACCAGCCTAGAGCAACCATTTCTTGCCAAACGTCATTATCCCAGCATTGGCCATTATCGCTATCTCGTAACTCTCTAAAATGAGTCACGGGAGTTTTATCTCTTGCAAAACTTTGAGCAGTATCTTTTAAAAACTTTTGTTCTTCTGTCAGTATTAATTTCATATGTTCCTTAGTTAGGAAGATCTAGAACTCTTCTAGAAATAACATTGAGTTGCACTTCAGAAGTTCCCCCTTCAATTGAATTAGCTTTAGTTCTAAGCCATGCTTTCGTTATGGCTTGCTCATCATCTGAAAAGCCTTCATCTGTCCAGCCTAAGCCTTTATTTCCCATTGCGGCAATCATAAGCTCATATCTATCTTTGTTATGCTCAGTACCATAGTATTTAAACATTGATGATGCTGCTGAAGCCTTTCCACCTTCGTCTCCAGAGCGCTGAAGAGTCAATCCAAATGCATGCTCTTTCATTTTGTGTAATGTTATATTTTCTCTTTGTGCTGGATTAGCTATTTGGCCATTAGTCTCGCCTAAATATTTTTTAGCAATGTTTACCACATCTGCTCCAGATCCAGTTCCGCCTCCAGCTAGACCAAAATTGGAAATAAAGTTTCTCTCATGTTGCAAGAGTTTTTTTGCTATTGTCCATCCAGAATTTTCTACTCCAACAAGATTTTCTTTAGGAGCTTTTACATTATCAAAAAAAGTCTCACAAAATGGTGATTTGCCACTGATGAGTGTGATGGGCTTGGTGCTTACTCCTTCAGTTGCCATATCGATAAGCAAAAAACTGATTCCGTTATGTTTTGGCTCTTTTGGGCCAGTTCTTACAAGGGCAAATATCCAATCTGCTTTGTCAGCATAAGAAGTCCAAACTTTTTGACCGTTTACCAGATAGTGATCACCCATGTCTTCTGCCTTGGTTGAGAGGCTTGCCAAGTCAGATCCTGAGCCAGGTTCAGAATAGCCTTGACACCATCTAATTTGGCCTTTAATTATTTTTGGAAGATGTTCTCTTTTTTGCTCCTCTGAACCAAATTCAATAATGCATGGTGCTAACATCCAAATACCAAAGCTATTCAACGCAGGCCTTGCCTTAATTCTAAAGAGCTCTTGATGTAGAACTTTGGTTTGGTCTCTGTCTAGGCCTCCGCCACCATATTCTTTTGGCAAATTAGGAGCAGTCCAACCCTTTTCACCCATTCTCTCTAACCATAATTTAGATTCAGGATTCACGTATTCTGCATTTCTACCACCCCAAACTTCCTCTTCAGGCACCAAAGGAGTTCTCATAGAAGGAGGGCAATTTTCCTCTAACCAATCTCTAACCTCTTGCCTAAACTGTTCTAAATGTTCCATATTTTTGATTGCTTGCGCTTATTTAAGGAGAAGTTATTATAATGAAGTAATTATTTTTTTGGTAATTTAAAATATGAAATCGTACCTAGCTCCAGAGCCTGGAAAACCACTTGTAGAGGTAGAGTCTCCAACACCTAAACCAACTGGCAGAGAAGTAATTGTTAAAACCATAGCTTGCGGTGTATGTCACTCTGATGTGCATATTCACTCGGGTGCATTTGATTTGGGCGGAGGCAACGAATTGCCAGTACCTTTGCCTAACCCATTCACTTTGGGACATGAAGTTTTTGGTGAAGTTGTTGCAGTGGGGCCAGAGGCTACTAATATTAGTGTGGGTGATAAAAGAATCATTTATCCATGGATAGGTTGTAACAATTGTGAAGTTTGTTCTAGTGGTGATGAGCATTTATGCAATGCAGGTCCTGTTATTGGCGTCATGCAGCCAGGTGGTTTTGGCGATCATGTTGTAGTTCCAGATTCAAAATACTTGCATGATGCTGGAGATACTCCCGAACATTTAGCCGGAAGTTATGCTTGTTCAGGTCTTACAGCCTACAGTGCTCTTAAAAAAGCTGCTCCTTATCGTGCTGATAATGATTTAATAATTATTGGTGCAGGGGGTGTTGGCATGATGGGATTACAGATTGCTAAGGCCGCGTTTAACTGCAATCCCATTGTTGTAGATGTAGATGAGGAAAAACTCAAATTAGCTCTTGAGAATGGTGCGTCAGCAGCTATCAACCCAATGGATGAGGATGCGATGATGAAAGTCTTTGAAATTACTGGCGGCAATGCATCCGCTGCTATTGATTTTGTTGGCTCAGAGCAGTCAACTGCTTTCGGAATAAATCTTTTGAGAAAGGGTGGTAAGTACATTATTGTTGGGCTTTACGGCGGCGAGCTAAAGCTACCTTTGCCATTAATTCCAATCATGGAAAGAGGAATTCAGGGGTCATACACTGGCAGCCCCGGAGATATGAAAGAGTTGATGGAGTTAGTCAGGTCTGGAAAAGTCGACCCGATCCCTGTTGAGAAGAGACCAGCATGTGAAGCAAATCAGACTTTAGATGATCTCAAGAATGGTAAAATTATCGGTAGAGCTGCATTAATGCATGACTAAATCTCTTGCATTAGCCTGCCACATATATTTTTCAACTCATCGTTAATCACTAAATCTGCCTTTACGTCATAGCGTGTTTTATCTCTATTCAAAATTATAAGTTTTGATCCCGTCTGCATTGCTAAATTCGGTAGTTTTCCTGCTGGCAAAACTTTCAAAGATGACCCCATTACTATCATCAAATCACTTTCTTTGACAATATTTGAGGCATTCTTCATATCCCTTTCATTCATAGGTTGACCAAATGAGATGGTAGCTACTTTTACAACTCCACCGCAATTATTGCATTTTGGTAATGGTCTATTAAGCTTAATAGCATCGTGAAAATCTAGTATATTTTGTCTCGCATCACACTCCAAACATGCAGCATTAACAGCATTACCGTGAATTTCTATTATTTTATTTTCTGGGATCCCTGATTTTTGATGTAAACCATCAATATTTTGAGTTATTAAAAAATTATTTTTTTGCATATTGATAATTTTTTTAACAAATTCATGCCCTATGTTTGGTGAAATTTTTTCAAGCAACGAATGAAGCTCAATATTTCTTTCCCAAGACAGCCTTTGTTTTTCCTCACTTAAAAGAAACTCATTGAACTGAATAGGTTTATTTTTAGTCCAAAAACCATCATCGCTTCTGAAATCAGGCAACCCTGATTCAGTGCTGATACCAGCTCCAGTCAGAATAACAGTCTGCTTACTAGCTTTGACTAACCTAATGATCTCAAGAAATGCGCTCACAAATTTGCTTTTAAATTGATTACAAAGAGTATAATTGCTCGCATGTTTAAAAATATAGGCATTGTCTTAAAAAAAAACCTCTCATCTAGTGAAGCATCTTTAGTTAATGGGATGTTAAGTGTTCTGTTGAGTAATACTAAATCAATATATTCAATCAATCAGACTAGCTTTGAAGGTGTAGAAGTTGTTGATTATGAAAAATTTAATAATTTAGCTGATTTAATTATTGTATTTGGCGGGGATGGAACACTATTAGGGGCCGCAAGAAAATTTATTGAACTTGAGATTCCAATCTTGGGGATTAATATGGGTGCTGTTGGTTTTCTTACTGATGTAAATATTGAAAATTTTGAATCAGTTATAAATGATGTTTTTAACGGTGATTACATTCTTGAAGAAAGAAGTTTGGTGGGAGCAAAATTTTCAGATCAAGAGATTTTTGGGTTAAATGAGGTGCTAATCCATTCCGGATCGTATGCTCAACTCATGAGATATAGATTGTTGATCGATGGCAAGACAGTATATGAACAGCGTTCAGATGGATTGATTGTCGCCACTCCTACTGGGTCAACTGCATATGCATTATCTGCTGGAGGGTCAATAATTCATCCAGAACTAAATATCTGGAATATTATTCCAATGATGTCACAAAGCCTTTCATCCAGACCTTTAATAGTCTCAAACAAGAAATCGATGGAGATTCAGGTAATTGAAGGACCTTTAGAGCATGCTATGGTTTGCGTTGATGGTCAGCAAGATATACCTATTGAATACAATAATTCTATTCACATTTCTAAGAAAAATTTATCTTTAAAAATCGTTCATCCTTCTAATAATAATTTTTACGAAGCTTGCAGAGAAAAATTAGGTTGGAGCCTGGACATCACTGCCAAGAAAATCCGTCAGTCTTGAATACACGTTCTGTATATTTCTATATTATTTTCATTGCTGCATCACTAACTTTTATCACAAATTTTGGTTTTAGCAGTTTATTAGAACCGTTTCTTTTTCTAAAAAATAATGGATCTTCTTTTTATCCATCATTTGAAGATACTTTTTTTCTTTCCTGGGAGTGGTGGAGACTCATCACTCCAACTTTTCTACATTTTTCTTTTACGCATTTAATATTTAATTGCTTATGGATATACATTCTTGGTTCAAAAATTGAAATCATTGATGGTAAAGGTGTTTTTCTAACTTTATTTCTAATTGCTAGTGTTGCAAGTAATCTAGGTCAATATTTTTTGACTGGAAATTATCTCTTTGGAGGATTGAGTGGAGCGGTATACGGGCTTTTGGGCTATTGTTTTATATTAGATTTAGATAACAGAGGTCAAAGATACGATCTACCACATGCTTTATACATTTTTATGTTTTTTTGGCTTTTAATTGGCTTTACAGGATTGTTAAAAGTTTTTGGTTTTGGTGATGTTGCTAATATGGCCCATTTAGTTGGTATGATAGCTGGATTTTTTCTTGGCATAATAGCTAAATATAATTTGAAAGTTTAATTTGAATGAAAACAATTACTAAAGCAGTCTTTCCTGTCGCAGGTCTTGGAACAAGATTTTTACCTGCTACCAAAGCTATTCCAAAAGAAATGCTGCCAATAATTGATAAGCCATTAATAGAGTATGCTGTTGAAGAAGCGGTAAATGCCGGCATCGATGAGATTATTTTTATTACCAGTCACACGAAAAGAGCCATAGAGGATCATTTTGACCAAAACTTTGAACTTGAAGAAAAATTACTAAATTCTGGTAAAAAAGATTTTATAGAAAAAATCAATAGAGATATATTTAAGGATATAAAATTCACTTATGTTAGACAAAAAACTCAAAATGGTCTGGGGGATGCCATTTTGCATGCTGAGCATTTAATTCAAGAAGAGCCCTTTGCAATTATTCTTGCAGACGATTTGATAATCAATCACCAATCATGCATCAGCCAATTGATTGAAACTTATAAGGAGCATCAATGCTCTGTGATTGGTGTTAATGAAGTGCCAGAAAATGAAACAGATAAATATGGTGTAATCTCAATAGATAAATCGACTTCGACAAACAAGACATATTTTTTAAAAGACATTGTTGAAAAACCGAAGACCAATCCTCCATCAAATTTTGCAGTTGTTGGTAGATATGTTCTTTCCAATAAAATCTTTAAATATCTTCATAATCTAGCTCCAAGTGTTGGAGGGGAAGTCCAGCTTACGGATGCAATTAAGCTTATGCTGGATGATGAAAAAGTTGTAGGTCATATGTATGAGGGTGCACATTTCGATTGCGGATCTAAGTCTGGATATGTCAATGCCATTAAACATCTCGCCAAAGACATCCTAAATGACTAAGGCGGATTCGGAAACTTTTAAATGAAATTGGCATTATTGCTTATTAGATTACTGCCTCCTGAAATATCTCACTTAGTGGCATTAAATGCTCTAAACTTTTTACATAAACTAAATCTAATTGGTCTGCTTTTTCCCCATACAAATTCATCACAATCATTTAAATTCAAAGGCTTAATTTTTAAAAATAGATTGGGGATTGCAGCTGGGCTTGATAAAAATGGAGACTATATAAACTCCTTAGGCGCACTAGGTTTTGGTTTTATTGAAATAGGAACAATTACACCTTTGGCTCAATCAGGAAATCCAAAACCAAGAATATTTCGTTTTCCTAGCCAAGGGGCAATCGTCAATAGACTGGGATTTAATAACAAAGGAGTTGATTATTTAGTTGAAAAAGTAAAACTGAGAACTTTTGAAGGTGTTCTTGGTATTAATATTGGTGCTAATAAGACATCAGAAGGTCAAAAAAGAATTGATGATTATGTTGAATGCTTCACTAAGGTCTGCCCATTTGCAGATTATATTGCTGTTAACATTTCCTCACCGAATACTCCCAACTTAAGATCATTACACCTCGAGGAAAACTTTTTACCATTATTTGAAGCTTTGAGTGTAGCTCGAGAAAAGATGCAATACTCCAATCCCATATTAATTAAACTCTCACCTGACGAAGATGAAAAAATTATTTCTGTCATTTTGTCTGCAATTCAAAAATTCAATTTCGATGGAGTCATAACTTCTAACACTACTGTTCACAAAGACCATTTAGAGCAATCTGCTGATAAAAATCTTCTTGGTGGATTATCAGGCAAACCTCTTTTTTCAAAATCTAATGATCTTTTAAAATTAGCCCATTCATATGACCCTGGTCTGCTCAAAATCGGGGTAGGTGGTGTGGATGATAAAGATAGCTTCAATGCAAAATTTAACTTAGGAGCTTCCTTGGTTCAAATCTATACAAGCTTTATTTATCAGGGTCCTAAGATCGTCAAGAAATTACTAGGGTAAGATTTCGTGGAATCTTTAATTATTATTTTTGTTCTTCTTTTTTTGTTTGGAGCAATAAGTTTTTTAAAACCATCAAAAAAAATGAGGACTATAAGCCTTTTAAGAATGCAAGCTTTAAAAGAAGGTTTTAAAATTGGATCCACCAATGAGCTACGAAAAAAATTTAAAAATTGGAATTCCCAAGTTGCTATATATCAAATTAAAAATTTATCCGAATATAAAAATTTACATTACATAAAACGAGAAAATAATCTTGAGCTTTATGCTCCTATGTCGGTTAAATATGAAAAAAACTTTGAAGTAATTGAAGAAAAAATTTCTCAATTACCATCTTCTATACTTGAAATTATTTTTTATCAGTCCAATATAGCAATCGTCTGGAATGAAATGCTTGGCATTGAAGAGCTTCTAAAAATCAAGGAAGCTATATTGAAAATATGAACTTTTAAAATAATCTTATCCATTTATGTCAAAAACTCTTGTTATAGTCGAATCGCCTGCTAAAGCTAAGACTATTTCTAAATATTTAGGATCAGACTATATAGTTAAATCTAGTGTTGGGCATATTAGAGACCTCCCGAAAGGTAAGTCTAAAAAACCAACTCAAAGAAATACTATTCCCAAAGACCTTCCAGAAGATGAAAAAAGAAGATTGAAAAAGATCAATGAGCGTAAAAGGCTCATTAGAAGAATGGGAATCGATCCTGATAACGGATGGATTGCTAATTATGAAATCATTCCTGAAAAAGAAAAAGTTATTAAAGAGCTAAAAACGGCTGCAAAATCTGTAGAATCTATTTTTCTTGCAACTGACTTAGACAGAGAGGGCGAAGCAATAGCTTGGCATCTCAAAGAAGCGTTAGGTGCAGATAAATTTAATTACTCTAGAGTTAGATTTAATCAAATCACCAAAGATGCAATTTTAGAATCTTTTCAAGATCCTAAAGAGATAGATGAAAATCTTGTTGAGGCTCAGCAAGCCAGAAGATTTCTTGATAGAGTTGTTGGCTTTGAATTGTCTCCGCTTTTATGGGCAAAAATTGCCCGTAATCTATCTGCCGGAAGAGTCCAGTCTGTGGCATTAAGGTTATTGGTGGAAAGAGAACACAGCATTCAAAAGTTTAAGCCGGATGAGTTTTGGGAGATTTCATTCAATGCAGAGAATGATAAAAATATTGCCATTGAATTTAATCTAAATAGAAGAAAATCTGATCCATTGTTGCAAGCCGTGGAAGCCAAAAAAATTGAAGACCTTATTAAATCATCAGACTTGGTAGTCAATGAAGTTACTCAAAAGCCAGTTAAATCAAAGCCAAAACCTCCCTTTATTACGTCTACATTGCAACAAGCAGCAAGCACAAAACTAGGATTCAATGTAAAAAGAACTATGAGAACAGCTCAAAAGCTTTATGAAAATGGCCTCATCACATACATGCGAACCGATGCTCCTGCTTTGTCACCTGAATCAATTGCAGATGCAAGGATGTATATTGAAACCAATCTTGGAGATAAGTACATGACAAATGCCCCAAGAATATATTCCTCTAGCGAAAATGCACAAGAAGCTCATGAGGCAATAAGACCTACGAATGCATCAACTAAATCTGAGAGTTTAATATCTTCCTCAGATGAAGAAAAAAGATTGTATGAGTTAATATGGCAGCAGTTTATTGGATCACAGTTACCTGATGCAGAATATTTGGCAACCAATGCAAAAATCCAATTAGAAGAATATACTTTTTCTGCAACCGGAAGAGAGGTTGTTTTTGATGGCTTTACTAGAGTTGTTAAGTCTAAATCAGATGATCAAGATTCTAATATCTTACCTCCCCTTGAAGTTAATCAAACATTAACTCTAAAAGACCTAGAAAACAAACAAAAGTATACCAAGCCCCCAGCAAGATTCTCAGAGGCTGCATTGGTAAAAGAATTAGAGAAACGAGGGATAGGCAGGCCATCAACATACGCAAATATCATTTCAACGATACAGGATCGGGGTTATGTTGAAATTCAAAACAGACGATTTTTTGTTAAAAAAATAGGCATGATTGTTACAGATAGATTGGTCAGTAGTTTTGATGACTTGATGGATTACAGCTTTACTGCAAATTTTGAAAATGAGTTAGATAGAATTGCAAATGGTGAATTGAACTGGAAAGAGGTTTTGAATACATATTACTCAGCTTTTCAAGATGACCTTTCATCAGCAATGGATGAAGATAACGGAATGGCTCCTAACCTTCCTACGATGACAAATATTAATTGTCCTGAATGTAAAAAAAATAATCTGACTATAAGGAATGCTAGTAATGGAGTTTTTCTTGGATGCGCCGGTTATACCTTGCCAGATGATGATCAATGCAAAAAGACATTGAACCTCATTTCAGGAGATGAAGCAGTTAGTGTTGATGATCAAGAGGAAGCAGAGCACTTGGTTGCAAAACGCCGCTGCCCAAAATGTGATATGAGCATGGACAATTATCTTCTGGATGAAAATCATAAATTACATGTTTGTTCAAATAATCCTGATTGTGATGGATTTGAAGTGGAAGAGGGTGCATTTAAAATTAAGGGATATGATGGCCCAACACTTTCCTGCCATAAATGCGGGTCTGAAATGCAACTTAAAACAGGAAGGTTTGGAAAATATTTTGGTTGTATGAATGATAACTGCGGTGCAACCAGAGCCCTCCAAAGAAATGGAGAGCCAAAACCTATAGTTATGGAGCCCATTATCACAGAGATACCCTGTATAAAGTTTGAAGACAACTATTTATTAAGAGATAGCATGAAAGGACTTTTTTTCGCAGCTAGCCAATATCCTAAAAATAGAGAAACTCGCGCACCATCTGTCGAGGAATTCAATCAAGTAGTAACAGAGGAAACTTTGCTTGATGCCTGCAAGTATCTTGAAGATCAAGCTAAGCATACCCATCTTTTAGATGCCCCTAAAAAAGACATTGATGGTAATCCATATATCATTAGATATAACAAAACCGAAGACACTCATTATCTTGCCTCTGAAAAAGATGGCAAAAAAACTGGTAATACTGCTACTTACAATGGCCAGAAATGGGTCGAGGTTTCTAAGTAATTATTCCTTGAATAATCTTTTATAGTGCATATATTAGATTTGTAGGCTTTCACAATTCATGTGAAGGGTGTTAAAGTTAAATTATAAATATATATGTCTAATTACCTAGAACTCACTCAACTTCCTGACGGCACCATAGTCCTAAGAAGGTCTGATGATCATGCAAATCCTATTGTAAAAATTGAATTCTCAGGTGAATCAAAAGAATTCCTCAATGGTGCAGAGCTCTCAGTTGCTAAAGAGATGATTAGGGCTGGAATAGAGAGTGTTAGTGGAAATTCAATTGATTTTGACGATTTTTTTGATAGTGAAAAAAATAGCCTAAGAAAAAAACCAGTAGTTCTCCATTAGTGAGTTCTAATTAAACCCACACTTTTACCTTCAACGAATACTTCTTGCTCTCTAAGATCTATTTTGATTGTTGAAAAATCTTTATTTGCTGGAATTAGCTCAAGATTATGATCAGATTTTTTGAAATATTTTAGAGTGACCTCATCCTCGAGCCTCGCCACAACAAGATCACCATTTTTAATATCTGTTGTTTTTTTGATTGCAACCAAATCATCTTCATGGATCCCTGCTTCAATCATACTAAGTCCCTTAACTTTTAAAAAATAATCAAAGGTATCAGAAAACATCTTTGGATCGCATGGAATTCTTTTTTCAATATTTTCTTCAGCAAGAGTTGGGGAGCCTGCAGCAACCAGTCCTATAACTGGCATCTCGTAACTACTTTGCTCAAATGATTGCTGACTTCTAACAATAGATATTCCTCTGGAAGAGCCGCTTTGAATTGAAATATAACCTTTTTTTTCTAAAGCCCTAAGGTGCATTTCAGCAGCATTTGGAGATTTAAATCCCAACTCTTTGCATATTTCAGCTCGAGTTGGTGGAAAACCAGTTTTATTGAGATAAACTTCTACACAAGTTAAAACTTTTAATTGTTGTTTTGTTAATTCTTTCATATTAATTATACTGTATATTTTTACAGTATATAAACTTTGATATTTAAGTGCAACTCTCATAAAAAATATGAACTCAAAACTAGTAATTGGAATTTCCTCAAGAGCGTTATTTGATTTAAGCCAAAGTCATCACATCTTTGAAAATGATGGCATTGATGCTTATCGCAATCATCAAATTGAAAATGAAAATGTAATACTTGATCCAGGTGAAGCCTTTAATTTGGTAACTAAAATTCTCAAAATTAATGAGTTATATGAATCTAGGAATAGAATAGAGGTTATTTTACTCTCCAGAAATACAGCAGATACTGGTCTAAGAGTTTTTAATTCTATTGAAGCTCATAAACTTAATATTACTCGTGCTGTTTTTTGTGGAGGGGAAAGTCCATACAAATATGTGAAAGCATTTGGAGTAGATTTATTTTTATCTAGCAGCAAAGATGATGTCAAGATGGCAATTGAAAATAATGTTCCATCTGCAAGAATTATTCCTTCAAAAACAAAAAGAAAGATTAAAGACAATGAATTACTGAAGATAGCATTTGATGGCGATTCAGTAATTTTTTCTGATGAATCTGAAAAAGTTTTTGAAAAAGAGGGCCTCAAGGCTTTTTTAGATAATGAGCGTAAGAAAAAATCAATGTTAAAGGCTGGACCCTTTAAATCATTTTTAGTGGAGCTTAATAAACTTCAATCTGAGTTAGATCTAGAAATAAACCCCATAAGAACTGCGCTTGTAACCGCAAGATCAGCTCCATCTCATAAGAGGGTAATTAAAACTCTCAGAAAGTGGGGAGTCAGGATTGATGAGTCTCTATTTTTAGGAGGCATGAATAAGTCTGAGTTTTTGAAATCATTTGAAGCTGATATTTTTTTTGATGATCAGCAGCAAAATATTGAAGATGCTTCTGCAAAAGTTACCTCAGCTCATGTACCATTCGGAATAAAAAATAGGAATTAATCATGGATATAGTTTGTTTTGACATGGAAGGCACTCTAACTCCTGAAATATGGGAGCAGGTTGCTCTCGATTCTGGCATCTCAGAGTTAAATAAGACTACAAGAGACATCCCTTCATATTCCGATTTAATGGACCACAGGCTGCAAATAATGAAACAACATAATCTGAAGCTTGCTGACATAGTTGAAGCAACAAAGAAATTAGACTTGCTTGATGGGGCTCTAGATTTTTTAAATCAGGTAAGGCAAGAATTTCAAGTGGTCATTTTATCTGATACTTTTCATGAGATTGCCTATCCTTTAATGGAAAAACTTGGCTATCCCCTCCTGCTTTGTCATACCTTAGATGTAGATGCTGACGATAACATCCTTGGATATAAATTAAGAGATTCACAGGCAAAAAAACAAGCAATCTTAGGTTTTCAATCTATGGGCTATAGATGCTTAGCAGCGGGAGACTCCTTCAATGATTTGCAAATGTTTGAGGTTGCAGACCAAGGATTCTTTATCAATGCACCTGAAGCTATATCTAACACCATGCCCGAGATCCCATCTTTTGACTCATACTCTAACCTCTTAAGCGCTTTAAGAAATTATAATTAATACTTATGGAAAACCCATTTTCACTTAATAACTTTTCTAGGCCAAAGTTAGAGATGCCTGGTGATGAAAAAAAACTTTTGCTTCATAGTTGCTGCGCTCCATGCGCTGGAGAAATTATGGAGGCTGTAGCAGCATCGGAGATTCAAACAACTGTTTATTTTTATAATCCAAATATTCATCCAAAGGAAGAGTATGAGATTCGTAAGGATGAAAATAAGAGATTTTGCGACAAACTTGGGTTCAAATTTATTGATGCTGATTATGATAAAGATAATTGGTTTGAGAGAATAAAAGGCTTAGAAAATGAGCCCGAAAGAGGAAAAAGATGCACTCAATGTTTTGATATGAGATTTGAAAGATCTGCTCTATACGCTCATGAAAATGGTTTCAAGGTATATGGAACAACACTTGGAATTTCTCGCTGGAAAAATATGGAACAAATTAATGATTCAGGCAATCGAGCGGCACACCGTTATGAAGATATCTATTTTTGGGATTTCAATTGGCGAAAAAAAGGGGGCTCCTCACGCATGATAGAAATCTCAAAACGAGAAGAGTTTTACCAACAAGAATACTGTGGTTGTGTATACAGCCTAAGAGATACTAATAAATGGCGCCAAGAAAATAACAAAGATAGAATAATTAGAGGGATTAAATTCTATAATTAATTTGGGAAACATACCTTTGGCAAAGTACAATACGGATCAATGAATACTCCGGGGAAAAAATTCAGACAAGCTATAGCTGATAACAACCCTCTAATGGTTGTTGGTGCAGTTAATGCTTATTGTGCAAAAATGGCTGAGAAGGCTGGCCACAAAGCGCTTTATCTTTCCGGAGCTGGAGTTGCAAATGCATCTTTTGGATTGCCAGATCTAGCCATTACAACTTTAAATGATGTGGCTGAAGATTCAAGAAGAATTACCCAGGCCACAGATCTACCTCTTTTGATAGATATTGATACAGGTTTTGGCGGCGCATTTAGTATTGGGCGAACCATCAAAGAAATGATTGCTGCTGATGTTGCAGCAGTCCACATAGAGGATCAGGTTACTCAAAAAAGATGTGGTCATAGGCCTAATAAAAGTCTTGTCGACAAAATTGAAATGAGTGATCGTATAAAAGCAGCAGTTGATGGTCGAACCGACGAAAGTTTTTTCATCATGGCGCGGACAGATTCATATGCAACTGAGGGAATGGATGGTGCTATTGAGCGAAGTAAAGAATATATTGAAGCTGGAGCAGACGGTCTATTTCTAGAGGCTGTATCGAGTTTAGAGGACTACAAGCAGCTGAAAGATGCATTACAAGTTCCTGTTCTTGCAAATATTACTGAGTTCGGAAAAACTCCTCTTTTTACTTCAGAAGAGCTCGCATCGGTTGGAGTTGATATAATGTTATTTCCATTATCCGCTTTTAGAGCCATGAATAAAGCTGCAGAGTCTGTTTATCATGATATTGCGGCGAATGGATCACAAGCAAATTCAATTGATAAAATGCAGACAAGAGATGAACTGTATGAGTATTTAAATTATCATTCATTTGAACAAAAATTAGATGAATTATTCAAAAGGAAGGAGAATAGCTAAATGGTTAAGAAGTTAGAGGGAGCTGGATTACGCGGTCAAGTTGCTGGCGAAACATCACTATGCACAGTTGGACAAGAGGAAGGCCTAGCGTACAGGGGACATAAAATTGAGACCTTGGCTGAAAAAGCAACATTTGAGGAGGTTGCTTACCTTCTGCTCTACGGTAAATTACCCAATAAATCAGAGCTATCAGATTATAAAGCTTTATTAAAAGGTTTAAGAGATCTTCCAGATTCCTTAAAAAAAGTTCTCAGAGAAATACCAGCATCAGCTCACCCAATGGCAGTCATGGCTACAGGATGCTCAATGCTTGGAAATCTTGAACCTGAGGAGTCAATGGATGCGCAATTGGATTCAATTAATAGAATGGTTGCAACCATGCCATCAATTGTGACTTATTGGTATAAATTTTCTCACGATGGAGTGGATATTAGTCTCGTAAATGATGAAGATACAATGGCTGGTCATTTTTTGCATATCCTTCATGGCAAAACACCATCAGATCTTCATAGACGAGTCATGGATGCTTCTTTGATTTTATATGCTGAGCATGAATTTAATGCATCTACTTTTACTGCTAGAGTCTGCGCTTCAACCATGTCAGATATATTTTCTTGTGTTGTAGCTGCCATAGGTTCTCTTAAGGGTCCATTGCATGGAGGCGCCAATGAAGCTGCAATGGAGATGATTGAAAACTGGAAGACACGGGAAGAGGCAAAAACAAACATTTTGGATATGCTTGCAAATAAAGGGAAGATTATGGGTTTTGGTCATGCGATATATTCTGAAAGAGATCCTAGGAATGCAGTTATCAAAGAATTTTCTAAAGAGCTATCTAAAGAGTATGGAGATGATTCTTTGTATCAAGTCTCTGAAGAGGTTGAGCAGGTCATGTGGGATGAGAAGAAATTGTTCCCAAATGCAGATTTTTTCCATGCCTCAGCATATTTTTACATGGGTATCCCAACAAAACTCTTTACTCCAATTTTTGTGATGTCACGAGTCACAGGCTGGACTGCTCACTGCATGGAGCAAAGAGCCAATAATAGAATTATTAGACCAAGTGCAGAATATACTGGTCCTGAGACCTCTGTTTGGGTAGACCTGGAAGATAGGGAGTAAATCATGTCAAATAATGTTGAACTGAACATAAGGTCAGGTCCTGACTCTTTGCTTGTAGAAATTGCAGAATATGTGTCAAAGCAAGAAATTAATTCGGAGCTAGCTCTTTCAACTGCTCGAAATTGTTTAATAGACACCATTGGATGTGGTTTATTGGCATTAACCTTTCCTGCATGCACAAAAATGCTTGGTCCCATTGTTCCAGGCACGAAAGTACCCAACGGAGTAAGAGTTCCCGGGACTAATTTTTTACTGGATCCAGTAAAAGGTGCTTTTGATATAGGCTGTATTATTAGATGGTTAGACTATAACGACACATGGTTGGCGGCTGAGTGGGGTCATCCCTCGGATAATCTTGGTGCAATTCTATCAATAGCAGATTATGTCTCTCAAAAAAATGTTGCAGCTGGCAAAGACCCTCTTACGATGAGAGACGTTTTAGAGAGCATGATCATGGCTCATGAGATTCAAGGAGTTTTGGCTCTTACAAACAGTTTTAATAGAGTTGGCTTAGATCATGTTGTGTTAGTAAAAGTTGCATCAACAGCCGTTGTTACAAAAATGCTTGGTGGTAACACTGATCAAATTATGGATGCTGTAAGTCAAGCCTGGGTAGATGGTCAAAGTCTGAGGACATATCGTCATGCACCAAATGCTGGTTCCAGAAAAAGTTGGGCTGCCGGTGATGCTACTAGTCGAGCAGTGAGACTTGCACTTATTACTCTTTCTGGTGAAATGGGTTATCCAAGCGTTTTGTCAGCTCCAACATGGGGCTTTGAAGATGTTTCCTTTAAGGGAGAAAAATTATCTTTGAGTCAATCTTTTGGTTCTTATGTTATGGAAAATGTTCTGTTTAAAATTAGCTTCCCAGCTGAGTTTCATGCCCAAACAGCTGTAGAGGCTGCAGTAACACTGCATCCTCAAATTAAAGATCGGCTTGATGAAATAGCCAATATTGAGGTAACGACTCACGAATCTGCTATCAGGATTATCTCTAAATCAGGAAAACTAAATAATCCGGCTGATAGAGATCACTGTTTGCAATATATGATTGCTATAGGTTTAATTCATGGAGATCTTATTGCTGAACATTACGAAGATGATGTTGCTAGCGACCCAAGGATTGATGAGCTTAGAGAAAAGATGACAATCAAAGAGGATAAGCGATATACAAATGAGTATTTAGAAGCCGATAAAAGATCTATAGCCAATAAAATTCAGATATTTTTTACTGATGGCTCTTCAACAGATGCTATTGAGGTTGAGTATCCTATAGGTCATAAGCGTCGAAGAGAGGAAGGGATTCCTGTGTTAGAAAAGAAATTTGAGAATAACCTTGGTAAGATTTTTGATGATGAAAAAGTTAATGCTATTTTATCTAAATGCCTTGATCAAGATGCGCTTGAGTCAATGAGTGTCTTAGATTTTCAAGAGTTATTTGCTGTAGAAAAGAATTCTTTTTAAAGGCTCGTTGGAATAAACCTAAGAGCTTCTTGGCTAAATAAGAACGTTTGGTCAGAATAATGAACAGAAGACTCATTTCTGGATGATCCATAGTTATGCATGCCGTAAATTGTTTTACCGAAGTCGTCTTCGGCGATAATAAAGAATAGACCATCACCTCCAGACATATTTAAACTTTTGGTTTTTGCATTGGGTGCTCCATAGACAGCTCTCAAGGTATCGACTGAGCCTTGAATTGGAAAAGTTCGAGAATCTCTAGAAATAGTATTAATTAGGCCCCACTGATCAGTATAGTTTCTTTGAATTTTCTTAAAGAGGTTGTCACATTCTTGTTTTGCTGATTTGTATGAGGGGGTAGGTTTACTATTCATCTCTGAAATCCACTCTTGTGCCATTAGGCACATTCCCAGAGCCGCATTGGTATTATTAATATCAGTTTTTCTATTCCAATTTTGCAATGCCAGCTCAATATCTTTGTCATTTTTAGCAATCGATTCTAGATACTTATATTGCCTTGAGTTCTTGGAGTAAGAGTTATCAAATTTAATTTGAATAAATCGATCTAAATCAATACTTTCATTTGGAGAAAGCAGCTCATTAGCTACATAGGACCTGTTTGTTAGTCTTTGTTCAAAATGAACATTTTTTTTCATTGATTTCATTTTTAGGGAATGACTACCCATCACAGAAAATGGATTTTGATTAGTGCTTTGAATCCATCCATTGGATGGGTTGATAAATTTAGGTAAGTCATGAACCAATTTGTCCTCATCCCAAATATCATTTGAGCTGGAGCTTTTTAAAATTTGCCTAGCTGATGGAGCATCAGCTCTTTTAGGAATTCTGCCATTGTAAAAATATCCAATATTTCTATTTGAATCCATCGTTACAAAGTTAAAGCTAGGTATTTTTCTTTTTGCTAGTTGTTTCTCGAATTCATATACATTGGTTGAATTACCTAATTCATACCAACCCTCTATTTCATTAAAAGAGTTTTGGTTTATGTGCCTAAGGGCAAAATATTTTCCTTTCATTTCTAAAACCGGACCAAACTTTGAGTATCTAAATTTTTGCTTGGTACGTAACTTCAAAAAACCTAACAGTCTAAATGCTAAATAATCCTCTTCAATCTCAAAAGTTTCCCACTCATTATCCAGCAGGTATTGATTTGAATTATCTGGATTTATTGTGAGTTCAAATATATCCATTACATCGGGACGATTAACGGTGGCACCCCATCCAATGTCTTTGTTAAAGCCAACATTAATTAAAAAAGATCCAGGAAAGTTACCGCCATGACCATGCCATCCTGATTTACTTTCAATATTCAATTCATACCAACCAACTGGCCCAGTCAAGGGTTGATGTGAATTAATTAAAAGGTAAGCAGCATTTGAATCTGCTTTTATTGAATTGATAGCTATAGCATTGGACCCAGTTGGAATTGATGTTTTATCCGCTTCAGCTATCTGCGCCAAGTCTCTATCTAAGCCTGCAAAAAAAAGATGCTGGATATAGGATCCAGCAAGCACATCTTCTTGGGTAATTGGATGAAGAGAAGGATTAACCCTATCTGGATATTTATTTGCATAGGCATTTATACCATCAGCATATGCTTGAGCCATGGAAAGTATATTTTGAGAAAGTTGTTTTTTTCCAAAACTTCTTAAATTTGAATGAACTTTTAACAACCTGACTAAGTAGTCGGTGTCAATGGCATCAAGACCATTATAAATAGCATTTTGACCCCGATATAAAGGCATCAACTCCATAAGATCCTCATATGCATCTTCAGCATGTACCATACCTATTCCATAGGCAACATCTTGATCAGTTTGACCTTTGATGTATGGAACTCCCCAAAAATCTCTATTGATGTATACACTGTATTGATTTTTAATTTCAAAATTTGAATGCTTTTCAAGCATTGAGCATGAGCTTAGGATTAGGCTGAGGATAGCAAAGGATAAAGAAGCACTTGAAATTTTTTTTATTATCACAAATATATTGTAATAGTTTCTGATAAAAATATTTCTGAATCATGCAAAAAAATATCTTGGTAATAGGTGGTAACTCTTTAATTGGCCAAGAGGTAATCAAACTATCGAATTCAGAAGGCGATAATGTTATTGCAACTTCTAGATCGACAATAGACCTACCTTTAAAAAATTTCATTCAATTAGACCCAAATGAGGATTTGTCAGGGCTTGATGCTTTGCCAGACTCAATTGATGCATTGCTTTATTGTCCAGGCTCTATTTCTCTCAAATCAATCCAAAGAATGGATATTTCTGATATAAGGGAAGATTTTAGAATTAATGTTGAGGGCGCTTTTAATATCATTAAAAAAGTCTTACCTAATCTAAAAAAAGATAATGGAGCTTCAGTTGTTTTCATCTCTTCTGTGGCTGCTAACAGTGGAATGACATTTCATTCCTCCATTGCAACATCAAAAGCTGCACTGGAAGGTTTTGCTAGAAGTCTTGCCTCTGAGCTTGCCCCAAGAGTGGCCATAAATTGCGTTGCTCCATCCTTAACCAATACTCCAATGGCTGAACATCTTCTTGATAATGAAAAAAAATTACAATCCTCTCAAGAAAGGCATCCACTCAATGCTATTGGAGATCCAGTAAAGGTTGCTAAGGTTATATATAACCTTTTTTCTGCCAAAGAAGATTGGATCACTGGCCAAACAATAAGCATTGACGGCGGACTATCAAGCCTTAGATAGGCTCCATTAAGCTTTTTAGTCTATAATTCTGCGTATGTCAGGGAATACATTTGGAAAATTATTTCAAGTTACAACATATGGAGAAAGCCATGGGAAGGCACTTGGATGCATTATAGATGGTTGTCCTCCGCAATTAGAAATTTCAACTGATGATATTCAATATGAACTGAATCGAAGAAAACCTGGTCAATCTGATGTAACCACACAAAGAAAAGAGGATGATGTGGTAGAAATTTTGTCCGGTGTATTTGAGGGTAAGACCCTGGGAACCCCGATCAGTTTCATTATTTACAATCAAGATCAAAGATCAAAAGATTACTCGGATATTAAAGATGTTTTTCGTCCTAATCATGCTGATATAACCTATCAAGCTAAATATGGTCATCGTGATTACAGAGGTGGAGGTCGATCAAGCGCACGGGAAACAGCAATGAGAGTAGCAGCCGGTGCTGTAGCTAAAAAATATCTCAATTTGCACAACATTCATGTTGATGGTTATGTTAGTCAAATAGGTTCTATTGCAGCAGATAATATTGATTTATCTAATGCTAAATCTAACAAGTATTTTTTTGCAGATGAGTCTAAGTTAGAAGATTTAGATGTTATGTTTGCTGATTTGATTGAAGAGGGTAACTCAGTGGGAGCCAAACTTGGAGTAAGAGTAACCAATTGTCCAATTGGTCTTGGGGAGCCTGTTTTTGATAAGTTTGATGCTGATCTAGCAAAAGCCATTATGAGTATTAATGCCGTAAAATCTGTCAGCATTGGAAATACTGATAATATGCTGCATCTGAAAGGTTCTGAACTTCGAGATGAAATGACAGCAGATGGCTTTAAGTCTAATAATGCTGGAGGTATCTTAGGCGGAATTACAAATGGTGACCTGATAGAGCTAGAGTTTGTGATCAAGCCAACATCTAGCATTAAACCAAAAGGTCAAACAATTAATGCTATCGGCGAAGAGGTTGAGGTTGAGGTAACTGGCAGGCATGATCCTTGCGTTGGAATTAGAGCCGTTCCAATAGCCGAGGCAATGGTCAATTTGGTTATCATGGATCATTTATTAAGAAATCAAGCGCAATGTGGGATGATTGATCAATCTGCCCCATTCAAGAAATAGCATGTCTTTTACATTATATGACAAGCTCTGGAATGAGCATCTAGTCGAAACTGATGATACCAGTGAATCATTAATTTATATCGATAGACACTACCTCCATGAGGTCACCTCACCGCAAGCTTTCGAAGGGCTAAGGCACAAAAAAATAAAACCATGGCGATTGGATGCAAATGTTGCCACTCCTGATCATAATGTTCCCACTGATCGTGGTAATGGTTTTGATGTCTCATCAATCCAAGATGATGTGGCTAAAATTCAGGTAGTTGAGCTTGATAAAAATTGCCAAAGTTTTGGAATCCATCAATTTGATATTACCTCAAACAAACAAGGTATTGTTCATGTAATGGGCCCAGAGCTTGGATACACATTGCCCGGCATGACAATCGTGTGTGGTGACTCTCACACTTCGACCCACGGAGCATTTGGGTGTTTAGCCATGGGAATAGGAACTTCTGAAGTTGAACATGTTTTAGCCACTCAATGTTTAAAAATTACTAAGTTAAAAAACATGCAAGTCAATTTTAATGGTATGCCCCAAAAAGGAGTTGGCTCAAAAGATATTGTTTTACATTTGATTAAGCTAATTGGCACTGCTGGCGGCACTGGTCATGCTATAGAGTTTTCAGGATCATATATCTCCTCTGCATCAATGGAATCTAGAATGACAATTTGCAATATGGCCATAGAGGCTGGTGCAAAAGTTGGTCTTACTGGAGTTGATTCAACCACTCTTGATTATGTTAAAAATCATTCCAATCTATCAGATGAAATGTTTAATAAAGCCAGTGAGTATTGGCAGACTTTAAAATCAGATTCAGATGCGACTTTTGATAAATCAATCAGTATTGATGTTTCAAAGATTAAACCTCAAGTTACTTGGGGGACTTCACCTGAAATGACTATAGATTTTGATGCAGAGATTCCTAATCAAGAGGATGTTGATGAGGCAAGTTATGAGAATTTATTACTTGCAAAAACTTATATGGGCCTTGACGAGTCAAAAACTCTTCAGGACTTAAGTTTTGACAGGATATTTATTGGTTCTTGTACTAACTCTAGAATTGAAGATCTCCGCGATGCTGCCTCTGTTATACAAGGTAAGAAAGTTTCACGGGATATTACAGAAGCAATTGTGGTTCCTGGCTCGGGCATGGTCAAAGCTCAAGCAGAAGAGGAGGGGTTAGACAAAATTTTTATTGATGCAGGTTTTTTGTGGCGTGATCCAGGCTGCTCAATGTGCTTAGGTATGAATCCAGACCAATTAAAGCCTTATGAGCGTTGTGCATCAACCTCAAATAGAAACTTTGAAGGCAGACAAGGCCACCTCGGCAGAACTCACTTGATGAGCCCTATGATGGCTGCATTAACAGCGATCAATGGTAAAATAACAGACCCATCTTTATGACCAATTCAATTATCACAGGAATCGTAGCAACTTTTGATAGAGATAATATTGATACTGATCAAATTATTCCAACTGAGTATCTTAAATCTATCAAAAAATTTGGCTTTGGAGATTTTCTATTTGATGGCTGGAGATATTTAGATGAAGGGAAGTTAGACATGACTTCAGATGATCGATCTAAAAATAATGACTTTATTTTAAACAAAGAACCATACACCAATTCTACGATTCTATTAACCAGAGATAATTTTGGTTGTGGCTCAAGCAGAGAGCATGCGGTATGGGCTCTGAGAGATTTTGGTTTTAAGTCAGTCATAGCAAGCTCTTTTGGAGATATTTTTTATAATAACTGTTTCAAAAACTCAGTCCTTCCAATTGTATTAACTAAGGAAGAAATCAATCATCTATTTAAAATTTGTAGCACCTCGCCGACTAGTCTTGAAATTGATTTAGTGAATAAGAATATCAAGTGTGATGGTGAATTTTCTTATTTTTTTGATGTAAAGGAAAGTCTGCTTGATCGCATTATTAATAATTTAGATGACGTAGATATTACCTTAAAACATAAAAGTCATATTCAAGCTTTTGAACAAAAAAGAAGAAGCCAAAGACCCTGGCTTTTTGATTACAGTAACTAATAGCAAGAATGTCTAAGAAAATATTAATCCTCCCAGGAGATGGAATTGGTCAAGAAGTCACCTCATCAATGGTTGAGGTTTTGCAGTATTTAATTGATGAGCAAAATTTAGATTTTCAAATAACAGAGAAAACAGTTGGTGGATCTTCTTTTGATGAATCTGGCGAGCCATTAACTGAAGAGACATTAGAGATCGCAAGAAACTCTGATGCAATTTTATTTGGCGCGGTTGGTGGGCCTCAATGGGACCATCTTGGTTGGGATCTGAGACCAGAACAAGCCTTGCTAGAATTACGAAAGTCTCTCGGCTTGTTTGCTAATTTAAGGCCTGCTTTCCTATTCAATGAGCTTGCATCTGCATCTCCTTTGAAAAATCATATTATAGAAAACCTAGATATTCTTATAGTTCGTGAATTAACGGGCGGTGTTTATTTTGGAGAGCCCAGAGGAATTGTTGAAAATGAAACTCCCAAATATGGTTTTAACACTATGATCTATAATGAAGATGAAATTAGAAGAATTGCCAAGGTTGCTTTTGAAGCTGCAATGAATAGAGATAAAAAATTATGTTCTGTTGAAAAAGCTAATGTTTTAGAAGTTTCCAAATTTTGGAGAGGCATCGTTACTGAAATGAGCGCTGAGTATCCCGAGGTAGAGCTTTCACATCAGCTTGCAGATAATACTGCTATGCAATTAGTGCTAAATCCCAATCAATATGATGTGATTGTTTCCGGCAATCTTTTTGGGGATATGCTCTCAGACATCGCAGCCACACTTAGTGGTTCTATTGGTATGTTGCCTTCTGCTTCTTTAAACAGCTCGTCTCAAGGTATGTATGAACCATGTCATGGAAGTGCACCAGACATTGCGGGCCAAGACATTGCTAATCCAATTGCAATGATCTCTTCTCTTGCCATGGCTTTTGAGTATTCACTTGAAAGAGTTGATCTTGCCAGAAGAATTGAGTCAGCAGTCAAAACTTTTATTAGCAAAGGTTACAGAACAAAAGATATCTCCACTTCTGAAGAATTCCTGAAAACACAAGAAGTAGCTTCAACTTTAATTAATATATTAAAGGATGAGTATGAATAGCGGTGTGAGTCTTGTATTGGTCGGAGCCTCAGGTGTTGTAGGAACAAAAATTATTCAATTACTTGAAAAAAGATCATTTCCTATCGATCAATTTTTGCCCATAGGCAATTCAACCGTGGGATCTTCAATAGAGTTAAATAAAAAACAATATAAAGTTTTGTCTTTGGAAGATTTCAGACCAACAAAAGGTCAATTTATTATACTTTCCGCTGGATCAAGTGTTGCAGAAAAATATGCAAGGCAATTTGTTGATAAGGGGTGTTTTGTAATTGATTTGTCATCTAATTTTAGATATGAAGAGGATGTACCATTAATTATTCCGGAGATTAACGGGCAAATACTCAAGAGCCTTTCACAACCATCTCTAATCTCTAACCCAAATTGCTCTACAGCTCAGCTGCTTATGGCCTTGAAACCTATTCACGATAAAGCAAAAATAGAATTTTTAAACATAGCCACATATCAGGCTGTATCAGGAACTGGTAAAGCTGCATTAGAGGAGCTTCATAATCAAACATACTTTACTGATTCTGTTGCCCAGTCACCTGTTTATCCAAAACAAATAGCTTTCAATGTAATTCCTCAGTGCGACATTTTTTTAGAGAATAATTTCACTAAAGAAGAGATGAAACTGGTTTGGGAGACTCATAAAATCCTTGATCCAAACATTCAAATTCAATCAACTTGTGTAAGAGTGCCAGTATTTAATGGCCATTCTGAGGCTGTATTCTTTAGAGTATCGAAAGAAATATCACGAGAAGAAATTATTGCAATACTGGAAAACTCAACCGGTATAAAAGTTCTAGATGATCCGCAACAAGGTATTTACCCAACACCTGTTGAGAATGCATCTGATACAGAGGATGTGTATGTTGGAAGAATCCGTTCTCAAAAGCTTGATGGCGAGTCCTGGATTTCAATGTGGATTGTTGCTGATAATGTTTACGGTAAAGGCGCTGCATTGAATGCAGTTCAGATATGCGAAGAGCTTCTTAATGTTAACCTCTTGAAATGAAAAAATTTTTTCTCTGCCTTGCTTTGCTGAGTCAAAGCCTCTTAGCAATCACAATTATTGGAAGTCCTGATGTAGAAATTAATACTGAAGGAACATATTTAGTTCAAATTAAGATTAGCTCAGTCAGCGAACTTAAGGAGGAGGACATTTCTATCACTGATTTTAAATCAGACAATGAATTATCTGATTTTAATTTTGAATTCAGACTTTTCGAGAATCTTCTTAACTACAAGCGTCTAACGCTAGCTATCCCTAAAGATTATGCAGAGGACTATATTTCTTTTCGACTTAATATAAAAAAAGAACTAAAAAAAGATATATTTATATTTCTTCCTCAAAATGATATAGCTCCTAGGGCAAAGTCCCAAGTTACCTTTAAACTTCCAGCAAAGAAGATTTATGGTGAGCCGCAAAGATATGACATAGCAAAAATACTTTCAGAGGAGTTGCGCGATGAAGGTTTTGAGAAGGATGATTCTAATTCCTTCTCTCTTGCAAAACCTAATACCGATGGCGTGGATAAAGTTGAGAAGCCAAAGACTATTCCAAGCAATCAGGTAGAGACCATCTGGAGTGTATCAAAATCAGTTCTTCAGAATTATGACGCCTCAATTTATCAAATCATGTGGGGCTTTTACTTAGAGAATCCAAATGCATTTATAGATGAGGATATCAATAGAGTAAGAGGAGATATTGATCTGTTGTTACCATCTCAAGAATTAGTCACTTCCACCTCTGCGATTGCAGCGAAAGAATCCATTGCTTTCATGGATACAAGACGCACCCGGACACAAGAAATTTCAATAAAACCGATTTTAAAATTAACAGCTCCAGAGGTGCTTTATAGTGATTCTGAAAGCATCAAAGATTCTGTTAACAGCTCAGCCCCTCAATCTACACCTACTTCAATTATACAAATAGATAATTCTGATTTGAATGCTTCCGAGATAGTCTCAAAAAATACATCAATCATAGAATTAAACTCAGAAGCTAATTTTTCTAAAAATGCAAATAATCTCAGTGATTCCAAAGGTTTTGATCTAAGGGATCTATTTTGGGTCGCTCTTCTATCCTTAGTCTTAGGGTTTTCAATAGCTTATATGCTTATAAGATCAAGCAAGAAGCCTGCATTCACAAGATCAGCTGTAGAGGAAGATTTGCAGGATGAAATTAATACTTTTCAAACAAATTTAAGTATTTCTAATGATATCGAAACTCAGGAATTAGATTTGGTTAGAACTTATATTGCAATGGATGATTGGGACAGCGCGATAATAATTTTAGATAAACTAGTAGCCACCTCAACAAATAATTCAATTATTTCTGAGGCTCAGTCACTATTAAAAGAAAAGAAATAAATTTTGAAATTTGTTGGCATTTGTCAGTACGATGGTTCTAATTATTCTGGGTTTCAATCTCAGAAAAATTCACCCTCTATTCAGGACCAACTTGAAGTCGCTATTTCTTCCATAGGTAGGCTTGACGGACGAATTAATTATGCTGGTCGTACTGATGCCGGAGTGCATGCAACTCGACAAATTTTTGATTTCTCATCTCAGGATCATAGAGATACAACCCAGTGGCTTAAGGGCCTTAATTCACTTTTACCAAATGATATTTCGGTCTCTTCTATCCAAAAAGCCCCAGATGATTTTCACTCAAGATTCGATGCTATTAAAAGATCTTATACCTACATAATCTATACTGGTAAAACGCAACCCATTTTTTTGAGAGACTATGTGTATTGGGAAAAACATGAAATTGACGCAGAAATTATGAAAAATGAAGCTGCTCATTTGATTGGAACGCATAATTTTAATTCATTTAGAGGATCAAAATGTTCAGCAAAAAATCCAGTTCGCACATTACAAAGTATTGATATTGACCAAAAAGAAAACTTTTTAATCATTCGCCTGTGTGCAAATGCTTATCTATATAATATGGTAAGAATTATTGTTGGCACGTTACTAGATATATCTAAAGGCTCCGGAAAAAATATAAAAACTATTTTAGATTCCCAAGATCGAAGTGTTGCAGGTAAAACAGCACAAGCACAAGGACTATTTTTTACTGGCGCTGAATATAAAAAGATAAATCTAAAATTAACTGAAGATATTGATAACCCCTTAAGTTTTCTAACTTGGGTAGAGAAATGAAATTAAAGATTTGTGGTATTAAAGACACAGACATATTGCAATATGCTTGTGATGCTGGCACAGACTTTGTTGGATTCATCATGGCTGATGAAAGTCCTAGAAAAATTACAAATGATTTTTTAACTTCTCTAAAAAATTTTAATTTTCAAAGCACCACTCCTGTTTTTGTTTTTGTTAACCCATCAGTTGAGGAGGTCAAAAGAATCACGGCTAGCTTTGGGAATCTTATCCTGCAATTTCATGGCGATGAAGAGAACAAATTTTGTCAACAATTCAATACGCCATTTTGGAAAACCATTAGAATTAAAAATTCTCATTCTCTCAAAGCCATAGAGGCTTTCCCATCTGCGGATGCCATACTTTTAGAAACATTTTCAATGGATGCTTATGGTGGAACTGGTAAGGTGTTTGATTGGAGTTTGCTTGAACAAATCTCTTTTCATAAAAAATTTGTATTAGCTGGCGGAATTAACCCTAATAATGTTACAAAGGCTGTCTCTATAAATCCCTGGTGTATTGATGTTAACTCTGGGGTAGAATCATCTCTCGCAGTTAAAGATAAAAAACTTATGGATCGCATTATAAAAAATTTTACAAATGGATGATTTAACTAATTTACCAAATTCTGATGGTTTCTTTGGGGAATATGGAGGGAAATTTGTTCCAGAAACCCTCATGCATGCATTAAAGGAACTTGATGAAACATATTCAGAGCTTAAAAATAATCCAGAATTTATCCAAGAAATTGATCAAGATTTAATTCAATTTGTTGGCAGGCCATCCCCATTATATTTTGCTCAAAGGTTAACAGATCATTACTCTGGCCCACAAATTTGGCTTAAAAGAGAGGATTTAAATCATACAGGCGCTCATAAAATTAATAATACTGTTGGACAAATATTGCTTGCTAAGGCGATGGGCAAGAAAAGAATTATTGCTGAAACAGGGGCTGGTCAACATGGAGTGGCAACTGCAACAGTGGCAGCAAGACTTGGTCTTGAATGTCACATTTACATGGGGGCGGCAGACGTAGAAAGACAATCTCTTAACGTTTACAGGATTAAGTTACTAGGGGCCAAGGTCCATGCGGTAGATTCTGGAACTGCAACACTGAAAGATGCATTAAATGAAGCTATGAGAGATTGGGTAACCAATATTGAGGATACTTATTACATTATTGGTAGTGTTACAGGGCCTCATCCTTACCCGATGATAGTGAGAGATTTTAATGCAGTGGTTGGAAGGGAGCTTAGAAAGCAATCCTTAGAACAGTTTATGCAATATCCAGATGCTATAGTTGCATGCGTTGGCGGTGGATCAAATGCAATGGGGATTTTTTATCCTTTTCTTAAAGAAACGAATGTAGAACTGATAGGTGTTGAGGCTGCTGGTAGTGGTTTAATGAGTGGTAAACATGCAGCCCCTTTAAATGATGGGGAGCCAGGTATTTTACATGGGGCCAAGAGTTATCTTATGCAAGATAAAAATGGTCAGGTAATAGATACCCATTCTATATCAGCTGGCTTGGATTATCCTGGAGTAGGACCAGAGCACTCAAATTTAAAAGACTCTGGAAGGGCTAATTATATTGCGGTTGATGATGAGGAGGTTTTGCGCTCATTTCATTTGGTAACCAAACTCGAGGGCATTATGCCTGCTTTGGAGACCGCTCATGCATTCGCAGCGTTAGAGCATATTGCTAAAAATTATAAAGCTACTCAACATCTTGTAATTAATGTTTCCGGTAGAGGAGATAAAGACATTAATACAGTTGCAACTATGGATGGAATATCTCTTGACTAGATTAGATGACAAGATTTCTTCATTAAATAAAACCTCTAAAAAAGCACTAGTAGCGTACTTGGTTGCCGGGGACCCAGATTTAGATTCAACTTTAGAATTGATGCATGGGTTTGTTAACGCTGGAGTAGATATTCTTGAGATTGGAGTTCCGTTTACAGATCCAATTGCAGAGGGCCCAATAATCCAGGCTGCTCATGACAGAGCGCTAAAAAATAATACATCTCTCACTGATATTTTTTGGCTTGTAGAAAAATTTAGAAAAGATAATACTGAAACTCCAATTATTCTGATGGGCTATATGAATACTTTTTTAGCCAATTCACATGCTTTCACGGAGGCTCATTGTTCTGGTTCAGACGCAGTCTTGATTGTTGATGTCCCTGGAGAGAGCAATCTTGAAGAGCTAGGAATTAAAAATAAGAATCTTGCATCAATATCACTAATAGCACCAACCACGAGTGAGGACAGAATAGCTAAAATATGCAATAGTAGTTCCGGCTTCATATATTACGTTACGCTTAGGGGTGTTACAGGATCATCTCATCTAAATATTGATGAGGCAGAAAAAAATATAAATTTCATCAAATCACAAACTTCATTGCCTGTCTTTGCTGGGTTTGGAATCAAGACGCCTGAAGATGCCTCTAATTTAAGCAAAATTTCTGATGGAATTGTTATTGGCTCAACTTTGGTTGAAATGATCCACAACCAATCTGACCAAAAAGAATTTAAAAAAATATATAATTATCTTCATGAAATGTCTAAAGCAATAAATAGATGAATTGGCTTACAAGATTAATTCCATCGATTGGTTCTGATCGTGATTCCAATACCTCTAAGAGCAAGGTGCCAGATGGTCTGTGGAACAATTGTCCTGCATGTGAAGCAATTTTATATCAGCCAGAGTTAGAAAAATCCCTTTTTGTCTGCCCTAAGTGCGATCATCACCTTCGTATTGGTGCGCGAACCAGGATGTCTATTTTTTTAGATGGTGGAAGCTTTCAAGAGCTTGCAACTAATGTGACCACCAAAGATATTCTTAAGTTTAAAGATACTAAGTCATATGCTCAGCGTATTAAGGAAGCCGTCTCTAGCACGGGGGAAGAAGAAGCAATTGTTATTGCTAAGGGCAAACTTGATGGGGCTGAAATTGTCGTTGCAGCTTTTGAATTTCGTTATATGGGTGGATCTATGGGAGGCGCAGTTGGAACAAAATTTGTTCAAGGAGTTGATGCTGCTATAAAAAATAAAATCCCATTGATTTGTTTTTCTACCAGCGGGGGAGCCAGGATGCAAGAGTCGATGGTTTCATTAATGCAGATGGCAAAAACCTCTGCAGCATTAGAAAAACTTAAAGAAGCAAAATTACCATATATATCAGTGATGATCGATCCCATCTATGGGGGAGTATCAGCTAGCATCGCCATGCTTGGAGATATAAATATAGCTGAGCCAAAAGCATTGGTTGGGTTTGCGGGTAGGAGGGTTATTGAGCAAACAGTAAGAGTGGATCTTCCAGAAGACTTTCAGAAATCTGAATTTCTTTTAGAGCATGGGGCAATTGACATGATCGTTCATCGAAAAGATCTAAGAGCCAAGGTATCAAGCATTTTATCAAAGCTATATCCTAAAAAATGAACACCAATCGAATGCTTGGAATTTTTATTGCTATCACTGTATTGATATGGTTTTTATTATTTGCTCTTTCTCCTCAGCCAAAGTATCAGAGAAATAGCAATATTAATATTCCAAAACTTCCAGAGCCTGTAATTAATCATGAGCAACTTCAAAAAATTGAATATAAAGAAGTTGATAATTATTTTGAAGTTGATACACAGGATACGCTACCTTCTGCAAAGGAGAGGGTGGATAAGATCGATTTCAATTTATATGTTTATAAAATTGGTGCTTTTGGATCCCCAGCCACTGTTTCTAAAGTGGTAAAGTCTTTTAATGATGCAGGCTTTCCATCATTTACCCAGAGAAATAAATCAAATGAAAACCTTACTAATGTTTTGGTAGGCCCTTTTGCCAGCAAACAAGATATTAAGGATAATCAAAACACTCTTAATCAAATCGCTGGCATAGAGGCTGGTGAGGTTTTGACTTGGAATCCATAGCGCTTACCCATTTTGACTACCTTTTGATTGGGGTCATTGCACTTTCTGGTCTTATTGCATTTTTTCGAGGTTTCATTCAAGAAGCATTCTCTCTATTGTTGTGGGTTATTGCTTTTGGGGGCGCAATTTTTTTACATGTATATTTAGATCCATATTTTATTGATTATATTGATAGCCCTGAAATCAGAAGAATTCTTACCATCATTTCTGTTTTTATTGGTATTGTTTTTTTAGGTGGCATATTAATAAAATTACTTAGAGGCTTGGTTCATTGGTCGGGGTTGGGAGGTTTTGATAGATTCTTAGGAGTATTCTTTGGTTTTCTCAGAGGCATGCTCCTCATTGTAGTAATTTATCTAGTTTTACCAGAAGATTTTAAGCAATCTGCTTTTATTACTGAGTCCAAAAGTTCTAAATACTTGCAAAAATATGCACCAATGGCTGAAAAATTTTTTAAAAGTATGATCTCTGATAAAAATTCAGTTATGCTGAAGTCTGATATCAGCACAATTTACGAGACAACATAATGTGTGGAATAGTTGGCATATATTCTGAAACTCACGTAGCTAGTTCAATCTATGACTCCCTATTAATGCTTCAGCACAGAGGCCAAGATGCAGCCGGGATGGTTGTTTGTGATGAAACTGGTAGATTGAATAGTCGCAAATCCATGGGATATGTTCGAGATGTTTTTCAGCAACGTCATATGAGTAAATTGCTAGGTAATTATGGAATAGGGCATGTTCGATATCCTACCGCAGGTGGTGCTGGTAAAGAATTTGCTCAGCCAATGTACGTCAATTCTCCATATGGTATTAGCCTAGCCCACAATGGAAACTTAACAAACTCTAAAGTTCTTGCTCGTGAACTATTTCACGCTGAAATGCGTCACCTTAATACTGATTCAGATTCAGAAGTTTTACTTAATATTTTTGCCCATGAGCTCGGAAAACAAAAAGCAATTCTTCCCTCTAAAAAACATTTCTTTCAAGCGGTTAAAAAAACTCATGTCCGATGCCAAGGAGCTTATGCTGTAGTTGCTTTGATTACTGGCTTTGGGTTGATTGCCTTCAGAGATCCTCGAGGTATTCGTCCATTAGTGATTGGAGTTAAAGATGGCCCAACAAAAAAAGAATATATAGTTGCATCCGAAAATGCTTCCTTTTCTGCTTTAGGCTTTAAAACATTAAGGGATGTCCTTCCAGGCGAGGCTATTTATATAGACGCAGACGGAATCTTACATAGCGATCAGTGCTCTGATAATGTAGATCCAACACCTTGTATCTTTGAATATGTTTATTTAGCTAGACCTGATTCTACTTTAGATGAAATTTCTGTTTATAAAGCAAGAATGAGAATGGGCCAAAAGCTAGCAAAAAAAATTCTCAAACTAAATCCTGAACACGATATTGATGTGGTAATTCCTATTCCCGATAGCTCCACCACAGCTGCATTGCAGCTTGCAGCAGCATTAAAACTTCCTTATAGGCAGGGTTTCGTTAAAAATAGATATGTTGGCAGAACCTTTATTATGCCCAATCAAGAAGAAAGAAAAAAATCAGTTAGGCGTAAATTAAACATATTAGATCTTGAGTTTAAAGGAAAAAATGTTCTATTAGTTGACGATTCTATAGTTAGGGGAACAACAAGCAAAAGAATCATTGAAATGGCTAGAGAAGCGGGCGCAAAAAAAGTTTACTTCTCATCTGCAGCGCCGCCAGTAAAATTTCAAAACCTTTATGGTATTGATATGGCTGCAACCAATGAGTTAATCGCCTCTGGAAGAACTGACGAAGAGGTTGCAAAAGAAATTGGTGCTGATTGGTTAATTTATCAAGATTTGAAAGATTTGATTGCTTCTGCACAAGAAGGAAATCCTGAAATTAAAAAATTTGAAATGTCTATTTTTGATGGTCAATATCCAACATCAATAAGTTCAGATTATTTACAAAATCTTGAATCATCTAGAGGAGATGATCAAAAAGTTGCAAGAGAAAAATCTAGCTAAGCGCTTACAATATTTACCGCAGGAATCTCAGCAGCATTAGCGCTTTCAACATATTGATCGATCTCATTAAAGTTCAAATAACGGTATATATCATCAGCCAGCGGATTAATTTCTTCCATGTATTTTAAATATTCTTCCGGTGATGGAAGTTTACCTAATACAGAAGCAATCGCGGCAAGTTCTGCTGAAGCTAGAAATACATCAGCTCCATCACCCAATCTATTGGGAAAATTTCTTGTAGAAGTTGAAACTACTGTAGAGTTTGCAAGCACTCTAGCTTGATTGCCCATACAAAGAGAGCAGCCTGGTAATTCTGTTCTGGCGCCGGATGTTCCAAAGATATTGTAAATACCTTCTTCCATAAGTTGTTTTTCATCCATTTTTGTAGGGGGAACTATCCATAGTCTTGCTTTTGTACCGTTATATTTTTTAAGCAGATGCCCTGCAGCTCTAAAGTGCCCAATATTTGTCATGCACGATCCAATGAACACCTCATCAATGCTAGTTTCAGCTACAGCTGAAAGAGGTTTGATGTCATCAGGATCATTGGGACATGCAAGAAGAGGTTCTGTAATTTCATTGAGATCTATCTCAATGATTTCAGCATATTCAGCATTCTCATCTGGCTCTAGTAATTCAGGGTTTTCAATCCATTCTTCCATCGCCTGAGCTCTTCTTTCAAGAGTCTTTGCGTCACCATAACCGCTTCCAATCATCCATCTAAGCATCACAATATTTGATTTTAAGTATTCAATAATCGGCTCTTTGTTTAGTCGAACCGTGCACCCTGAGGCAGATCTTTCAGCGGAGGCATCTGATAGCTCAAATGCTTGCTCAACCTTTAGATCTGGCAAGCCCTCTATTTCAAGGCAGCGACCAGAAAATATATTTTTCTTACCTTCCTTAGCAACAGTCAAAAGGCCTTTTTGAATTGCTGCATAGGGGATAGCATTGACTAAATCTCTTAGAGTGATTCCTGGCTGCATTTCTCCTTTAAATCTTACTAGTACAGATTCAGGCATATCTAGGGGCATTACTCCTAATGCAGCAGCAAAAGCAACTAAACCTGATCCAGCTGGAAAACTAATCCCTAGTGGAAATCGTGTATGGCTATCTCCACCAGTCCCAACCCCATCTGGCAGCAACATTCTATTCAACCAGGAATGAATAATTCCATCGCCTGGTTTAAGAGATACGCCACCTCGATTCATAATAAAATCAGGCAATGTATGCTGTGTATCTATGTCTACTGGCTTGGGATAGGCGGCAGTATGACAGAAGGATTGCATAACCAGATCTGCTGAGAATCCTAAACAGGCTAATTCTTTTAGCTCATCTCTAGTCATTGGGCCGGTTGTATCTTGCGATCCAACGGTTGTCATTCTTGGTTCACAATATGTTCCTGGTCTGATTCCTTTTACTCCGCATGCTTTGCCAACCATTTTTTGAGCTAGCGTAAAGCCTTTATCTGAAGAGTCTTCAGCATCAGGCCTAGCAAAGATATCAGTTGGCTCTAAACCAAGCGCTTCTCTCGTCTTGTCTGTTAATTGCCTGCCGATAATTAATGGTATGCGACCATTTGCTCGAACCTCATCTAGTAGAACAGGCGTTTTAAGTTCAAATGTAGATAAAACTTCACCGCTAGCTGCGTCTAGTATCTTTCCATTGTATGGTTCAAAGATAATTTCTTGCCCCATATTTAATTTGGACACATCGCATTCCACAGGAAACGCTCCGGAATCCTCTAATGTATTAAAGAAAATAGGCGCAATCTTTCCACCAAAACAAAAACCACCTTCCTTTTTATTAGGAATGCATGGTATCTCATCACCCATATGCCAAAGCACCGAGTTTGTTGCTGATTTTCTTGAAGAGCCAGTGCCCACCACATCACCAACGAAAGCCAATGGGTTGCCTTTTTTCTTGAGCTCTTCCAGAGTCTCAAGAGGCTTATCCAAGCCCTCTCTAGGCATTTTAAACATGGCCAATGCATGCAAAGGAATATCTGGTCTAGACCATGCATCAGTGGCAGGGGATAGGTCATCTGTATTAATTTCTCCAGGCACCTTGTAAACAGTTAATCTTATCTGCTCCGGAATTTCTTGTTTTTCTTTAAACCAGGTACCATCAGCCCAGGCATCTATAACAGTTTTTGCATTTTTATTGGTTTCTGAAAGAGCTAGAACTTCATTAAAAGCATCAAAGATTAATAAAGTAGTGCTCAATGCAGCAGCAGCTGTTTCACCTAATTCATCATCCTTCAAACACTTTATTAAAGGCTGAATATTGTATCCACCAAGCATTGTTCCTAGAATCATTACTGCTTCTTTTTTTGAGATGTATGGACTGTTAGTCTTTCCTGTTGTTATATCTGCTAAAAATCCAGCTTTTACATATGCCGCTTGATCTACGCCTGCAGGTATTCTTTCTTTTAAGAGTTCTAGCAACAATTCGGACTCATCATGTTCTGATTTTAGCAATTCAACTAAGCTTGATGTTTGTTGAGCTGAAAGGGGTAGAGGGGGTATCCCTTGTTCTTTCCTTTCTTCGCAATGTTTTTTGTAATCTTGAAGCATAATTTTCTCCCTGGGTCGTCATTTTACTGCGGTATCTCTAAATCCCCAAGCTATTCTTTATTTCTTTCATTTCCTAGGATTAAATAATGTATTATCCAACCTATGAAGAAAAACAAAGCCTCTACACCCTGTCTTGGAATATGCTCTACGACCTATGGCGACAATGTTTGCAAGGGCTGTAAACGTTTTATTCATGAAGTTATTAACTGGAATAAGTACACTGTTTCAGAAAAAGAGTTAGTGAATTCACGGCTTGAAAGCTTTAAGCTAATTGTTTTAAAAGACCGATTTTCCATTTCGAATGCTCAGCTCCTAGCAACCCGACTAAACGATCAGGGAATAAATTTTAACGATGCGCTTGACCCTTTGACCTGGATCTTTGACCTTCTTCGAGCTGCGGGCTCACAAGCGCTAGATTGGCCTCAGTTTGGGATTTCTTGTCATGTAAATGTAGATCATGCTCAGCTTAAAGAGCAGATTTTTTCTGAGTTTTTAGAACTTTCTGAAGCTCATTATGGTAGATATTTTTCTACTTAGTTATTGGTAATTCCCACCAGTTTGTTGTGTATTTGGGTGATACCATTTCTTTTTGTATAGGTGATAACCTTGCAGGATACTGCGATGCATAGTAGACCTGTGTCTGGATGCTATTGAGCGTATCTACAGTTTGCATTAAGTTTGTGTCTTGCTTGTAGTGATCTTGATCCGCTGCTTCAAATAGAGATTTCTGAAGAAAGGTTGAATCTGAAAAATGACTTAGCAATATTCCTGCTTTTGCATATGGATAACCTTTTCTAAAGATTGTATTCAATATTTTATTTGCGCCCATTAGAATGCTTCTTGTATCATCTACTGGGCAAGGAAGCTGAAAGCTATCAAACCCACGATATTGAAGTCTCTGATTAAATCTACTAGTTGAGATAAACACTGATACTTGAGAGCATTTTTGTTTTTCCTGTCTAAGCTTTTCTCCTGCTCGTACTGCAAAATTGCTAATTACTGGTTTAAGTGCACTTAAGCTTTCAATTCGATTTCGAAAACTTCTACTTACTATAATTTGTTTTTTTGGATTACATTGATCTTCTATTTGAATGCATGGTTCCCCCCTTAATTCTCTGACAGTACGCTCTAAAACAACACTAAATTTTTTTCTAATATATCTAATATCCATTTGCATTAATTCATAGGCTGAATATATACCTAATTGATTAAGCTGCCTTGAGAGGTTATGACCAATACCCCAGACTTCTTTAATAGGTAAATTTTTAAGAATACGAACTATATTTTTTTGGTCATTTAGACAGCAGACTCCCATGCTGCCATTGATATTTTTTGCAACATGACTTGCAATCTTGGTAAGAGTTTTTGTTGGCGCGATTCCAATCCGAACAGGAATACCAACCCATTGCCTTATAGTATTGCGACAGTAAACACCAAAATCATGTGCGTGATTTGCATTTTGTATATGCTGCAGATCTAAAAATGCTTCATCAATGCTATACACTTCAATCTTTTTGACCATTCCCTCAAGAATATTCATAACTCTTTTAGATAGGTCGCCATACAGAGCAAAGTTAGATGAAAATACTTTACCTCCCTGCGCTAAGTATGATTTTTTTACTTTGAACCAAGGAATGCCCATTTTTATACCCATGGCTTTGGCTTCTTTGCTTCTGGCAATAACACAGCCATCATTGTTAGATAGCACCACGATAGGTGTCTGTTTTAAGTCTGGCCGAAAGACCCTTTCGCATGAGGCATAGAAATTATCACAATCAACTAATGCTAATAGCTTCATTCAAACTTATTAATGGCTGCAGTGACCGTGCCTATAATATCTAAATCTTGGCCATGCTGAATATAGATTGGTTTATATTTTGAATTCTCTGGTAGTAAGCAAAGACGAGGTTTAAGCTGCAATCGTTTGCATACGAAATCACCGTCTAGAGAGGCAACTACAATGCTGCCATGTTTTGGTTTCAGGCTTCGATCAACTATTAAGATAGCTTGATCTGCAATATTTGCATCTAGCATTGAATCTCCCGATACTCTCACTAAGAAAGTCGCTGCTCCATTCTTAATAAGGTACTGATTTAGATCAATGGGACTTTCCAGATAGTCATTTGCTGGGCTTGGAAAGCCTACGGATACCGGCTCTACAAAAAATGTTGTAAAAGTAGCAGGCAGATCATTTGCCGATATTGAACCGAGATAATTAATAGTCATGGGATTTAAAAATACTGTATATTTATACAGTATAATTTACTAACAAACAATAGTTTTAAAGGATAAATTCTTTTAATTCTTGCTGCTGCTCATCAAGCATTAGACACCAGCCAGTTTCATGCCAGTCTCCTAAAACAATTCGTGTGCCTTTGTTGTGTTTATGAGTCATTGGTCTGTGAGTATGACCATGAATCAACAAATCTATATGATGCTGTTCAAAAAAATCTTCAATGGCAGTTGGTGTAACATCCATAATAGATTCTTTTTTATTATTATTATTTTTTTGACTGGCATCGCGCATGTTTGATGCAATGCTTATACGTTCATTTAAAGGCTTTTGTAGAAATTCCCTTTGCCATTTTAGTGATCTAACTTCTTTTTTAAATTTAATGTATTCAAGGTCTTCAGTGCAAAAATCATCTCCATGCGAGAGAGCAATTTTCAAATCAAAGAAATTAAAAAAAAACGGATCAGGAAGAAGGGTAATGTTAGATTGCTCTGCAAAGCTTTCCCCGCATAAGAAATCTCTATTGCCATGAATAAAAAATATTTCTAGTCCATTACGCGTAGCATGATTTATTTCTTTAATTACGCTGGTTGCAAGCTTGGAGTCATCATCATCTCCAACCCATACCTCAAAAAGATCACCTAATATATATAGATGGGATAATTCTTGCGCAGCAGTTTGCAAAAATTTAAAAAAGCCCTCCGTTACAGAGGGTATATTTTTAGATAAATGAAGATCAGATATAAACCCTAATTTCATTCACTCACTGTCACTGAATGAATAAGGGTTGGTTCAAGAGGAGCGTCAGCGTAACCGCCAACAGTAGAGGTAGTACTCAGAGCAATTTGATCTACAACATCCATCCCACCAATAACTGAGCCAAAGACAGCATAACCCCAGCCTTGAGAAGTTTCCGATGTGTGGTTTAAAAAATCATTATCTTTATGGTTAATAAAAAATTGACCAGTAGCAGAATGAGGATCCATGGTTCTGGCCATTGCAATAGTGCCGCGATCATTCTTCAAGCCATTATTAGCCTCATTTTGAATTGGATCTGTATTTGTTGGTTTTGGTGTCATATTTTCATCTAGACCACCGCCTTGAACCATAAATCCTTCAATAATTCTATGGAAAATTGTTCCCGTGTAATAACCATCCTCGGCTAATTTTAAAAAGTTCGCTACAGTTATAGGTGCATTATCAGCATCGAGCTCTAAGTGGATTTCTCCGGCTGAAGTAGAAATAGTAACAAGTGACATTTGATCCTCCTCTGGATAATATTCAGTCTGATCTTTTTGATCAATCGGTGACAGGAAGAAGATTAAAGCAACAGCAGTTACAATAATTATTAAGGCAGCAATTTGTATTTTTGACATTAATAAAACCTACATTCCAATTAAGTTCTCTATAATAAGTGATTCATATATCAAATAACAGATGACAATTAAGTTTTATAACTCCTTAACAAACCGAAAGGAAGATTTTGTGCCCATATGCGAGGGCGAGGTTGGGATGTATGTTTGCGGGATGACGGTCTATGATAACTGTCACCTAGGGCATGCAAGGGCGATGATAGCTTTTGATATTCTTGCACGCTACCTTCGATATAGAGGCTACAAGCTAAACTTTACTCGTAACATCACCGATATAGATGACAAGATTATTGAGAGAGCTAATGAGAATAAAGAAACAATAGATGCTCTAACAGAAAGAACAATTGCGAGCATGCATGAAGATTTTTTAAAACTTGGCCTAGAGCTTCCTACAAATGAGCCTCGTGCAACCGATCATATTGAGGGCATGATTAATATGATTAGCACACTCATTGAAAAAGGTCATGCCTATCATTCTAAAGGTGGAGATGTTTTTTTTGCAGTGCGAACATTTGCAGAATACGGAAAATTATCGAATAAAAATATTGATGATTTAAATCCAGGCTCTAGAGTTGAAGAGGATGGATCTAAAAAAGATCCATTAGATTTTGTTCTTTGGAAAAGTGCCAAGCAGAATGAGCCATCATGGGATTCTCCCTGGGGATTAGGAAGACCAGGTTGGCATATTGAATGTTCAGTTATGTCTCTAGAAAGTTTAGGTAAGCATTTTGATATTCATGGTGGAGGCCCTGACCTGCTATTCCCTCATCATGAGAATGAAATAGCTCAGTCTGAATGTGCTTCAGATCATAAATTTGCAAACTATTGGATGCATTCAGGATTGTTAAAAATTAATGGTGAGAAGATGTCAAAGTCTTTAGGTAATTTTGCAATGCTAAAGGACTTATTTACCTCCTATCATCCTGAAGTCATTCGATATTATTTAATCTCTAGTCACTATAGAAGCTCTCTAAATTTTGACGATGAATCTCTCGATCAAGCGCGAGCAGCTTTGACAAGACTTTATCAGGCTGCATCACTTGTATCATTGCAAGGGTCAGACTTCCATGAAGATAGTGTTAGGGAATTTATAAACTCAATGAATGATGATTTAAACACTCCAGAGGCATTAAGCACTCTCTTTGGATTGGCAAAATTGATTAATAGCAGTCAAGATAAACAAGAACAGATTAGGTATGCATCAACCATGAGAGAGTTGGGCAAAGTTTTAGGGCTGCTTAACGATAGTCCCGAAGCTTTTCTTCAATACGGAGCAAATTTAACTGATGAAGAGATTGGTAAAAAAATAGAGGAAAGAAACCAAGCAAGAGATAACAAGGATTTCCAAAAGGCCGATCAAATAAGAGATGAGCTTTCGGCTCAAGGTATATTATTAGACGATTCTAATGATGGCACCACCTGGAAGAAATCTTAGTCATCTTCCCCCAAGTTGTTGATTACAGACTCTATGCCAGTCGACCCCATATTCATCCCAACCACTCTCTCGATACCCATTTTTGCATAATGCTCCTCAGCATCTTTCATTAAACCAGATTGATCTAGCGTTAACCCACCGTCCACGCATATATTAATTCCTGTAATAAATCTAGATTCGTCGGAAGCAAGAAATAATGCTGTATAAGCAATATCAATGGGCATTCCAAAATCTTTAATTGGCTGATCTAGCTTACTCTCTTCAATTGCTGTGGCTAAAAGCGGAGTATTAATTGTTCCAGGTGAAATAGCATTCACTCTTATTTTATATTCGCCCAATTCAATAGCAGCATTCTTGCAAAAATTTATCACTCCAGCTTTTGCCGCAGAGTAGGCAAGGGGTCCGGAACCGCCTCCTATGCCAGCAATTGAAGCTGTATTAATAATAGATCCCCCTGAAACATTCTTTTTCATGACTCTGGCTGCATATTTTGAACCCAGAAAAACAGACTTTAGAAGTATTTGGAATGACTTATCCCATTCTTCTGCATTGATGTGAGTAATGGGGCCAACTGCGCCACCTATCCCAGCATTATTAAACATAATGTCTAAAGTACCAAAACGGTCAACTGCAAGGTTGATCATCTCCTCTATGTTATCTTCTGAAGAAACATCGGTGATAGATATACATGCATCTGCATCTAATTTTTTTTGCTTAATAATTTCAAAAGTCTCTTCGAGCGAATCTTTATTAATATCGGCAAGCACAACCTTCGCACCATGTTCCAAAAACAATAATGCTGTTTCTTTTCCAATGCCACTTCCAGCACCCGTTATCACTGCTACTTTTTTTTGTAATCTTTTCATTAACTAATGATTATCACTGAAACATTCTTAAAAGAAAAATCCAGTTTTCAAAAATTTAACTTTTATTCACAGATCTGTAATTTAATTGATTCATGGAGAGTGTTTAATATGAATCAACTGAACTAAATAAATCATGCTATCCCCAAAGCTGGTTAATTCTACCCTAAAGTTCGGCTTAAATAAGGGGCTTTAAATAGCCCCTTATTTTCTTATATTAATGAGTTTGTGTCAGTCATGCACGTCGAGTGTAAATAGATTAAAATTATCGATTGATCAGAAGAATGGCTCCCTGACGTGGGATCGAACCACGGACCAATTGATTAACAGTCAACTGCTCTACCGCTGAGCTATCAGGGAACAAGTTGAGAATTATAAATTAAAATTCATAAAGTAAAACAAGATAA
>Ga0255753_1000613_pt1 | contig 45833 bp, 26 predicted proteins | sample 041ome_10_FD_179953 | JGI IMG/M metagenome (GOLD analysis project Ga0255753, IMG submission 179953) | Coastal salt marsh microbial communities from the Groves Creek Marsh, Skidaway Island, Georgia - 041412US metaG (version 2) | ecosystem: Environmental > Aquatic > Marine > Intertidal zone > Salt... | reverse complement strand
CGAACGCGGAGGAGGGAAGACATCGACAAAAGCCCGCGCAATTCATGCTACGTTTGGTGCCAAGGTACTTGGTACTTACACTGCTAATCTAATAATTTCAATCTACTAATTATCGCGCAACCTAATCTCGACCTCGTTGTCGTTGCAACGCGTCTCTCAGTCTATCGTTTTGGAAGTCGCCGTTGTTTTCGTCGCCGCGGAATAACGTCGCGAAGAACGCGCGCATCATCCCAATCGCGCCTGGATCATTCCCTCGGCCGTGCGTTTCCGCGATGTTTCGCAGCTCCTCTTCCGGTATTCCGTTCTCTTGCCACTCGGCATTATCTCTGCCAGCGAAGCGCTCGAACGCATCCGCGATGAGCGCTCGGTCGTTCAACTCTATCGCGGCTTGGCGGTTGTTTTCGTTTCTATTGCGTCGTTGCGGCGCCGGTGCTAAGAATGGATTCTCGTCGTCCTCCGGGAGTTGTCTTTTTACGACGTCTTGATAGTCCTCGAAAGAGACGTGAGAAAACATGCTCGCGACATTCTTCCCTTCTCTATCATCGATGTTTGCGATTCGCGTCATATGCCACGTCACAGAGTTCAGTTCCGCGTAGATTTTGTCGCGCTCGCCTTCCTCCTGCTTCCATTCCTCGCTATTCGTGGGCCTATTCAAAATAACATTCATCCGCTCATACTCGTCGCAGACGCTTTGGGCAATAGCTTTCATCCAGGACAGAATTCGCTCCGGTCTCCACAAATAATGATGTCTCTCCGCGAAGAGTTTGCACGAGAATTCATAGTTTGCGTTATTGGCAGCGCTGTTATTCTTTGTCGTCTTTTCAAAGTACTCTGAGCGCTCCATAATTTCAAACCATTCCACGTCTCTCGTCTTCAAATCGAGCTTTTCGACTAAAAAGTGTAAAGCTAACGGGTGTTGCATGATCGCCTGACGCATAGCTTCGTCGGCTTTGCTTGACTTTGTCTTGCTCTGTTCGTCTTGCAATTTTAAACACATCGCGTAAGAGTACGCAAAGTTTGGTCGATACCACATATCGAACGGCGACAAGCGTCGTTCTAAAATTGACGAGAGGAACTCTTCCAACCACTCCAAATTGTTTTCGGATCGAAGAGCCGCGTAATCGATGATGAAGCCGACGCAAAAATAATCTTTCGGCTCGACGCTGAAGAGCATTTTGGAAACCTCCAACGCGGCGTTGTAGCAGCCTCTTCGAGTCAACGAACATGTCTGCTTGAACAACGCTTTTAAAAACGTCTTCTCCCTCGATTGGTCCCAAAGCTCTATCGCTTCTTCTAATTTCTCGCGCTGCTCGCTCAATTCATCCGTCACGTCAAAAATGCTCTCGTCTTCATCTTCGTCGTCGTCGATGAACACTTTCCCCGGCGGATCGATGGGAATCCTCGCCGTCCCTTTCTTCACGTCTGCAATGAAGTCTTTATGAAACGATTTCTCAAACGCCGCTAAGCACTGTTCGATGGCGTCTGATCCTTTATCGGCATCGCCGACGACCATGTGGACGTCGCTAATAGCTAATAAAGACTCCGCGTGCAAAGGATATTTTATCAAGAGGTGCGATATCGCTCTCGGATCGTGCGTCTCCCTCGCTCTCTCAAACAACTCGTTCGCGTCTTCATACGCCGCACCAGTTGAAAACTGGTAATACGAAGTAACCCCATCGCCATCATTGTACGCTAAATCACCTCTAAACTTCTCCTCCACGCTTTTCGTCTTCTTCATCGCCAGCCCAATCGCGCGCGATTTGTTCGACCATCCGCTCTTCGGCCTCGCGAAGATGCTACTGCCGCTACCGCCGCTCAACTCTCCTCCGTTCGCACTCGACGACGCCGCCATCCCCGCCGGACTGAACATCCGTCTCAGCTCATCTTCCGCTTTCAGTTTTCGCACGTCGCACGCCAACAACTCGTCGTATCGTCTCGATTTTGCCGCCGTCGTCGTCTTCGCAGCCTCTCCCGCTTCTTCTTCTTCTCTCGTCTTTGGCGCTTCGAGCATTCCAATATCTTTCAACGCAGCCGCGAGTTCATCATCGTCTTCTTCTTCTCCTTCGTCTTCCGCTTTCTTCTTGCTCTTTTTCTTCTTGCTCCTCTTGGTATTCTTCTTCTTCTTCGTTTCTTCTCGCGCTGCGCTTTCTTTCTCTTCTTTCTCTTCTTCTTCTTCTTCTTCTTCTTCTTCTTCTTCTTCTTCCTCGCCGTCGTCCATCATCGTCAAAAATGCCGCGAACGCGCTCTTCGTCGGAACCACGACATCTTCTTCCTCTTCTTCTTCTTCTTCTTCTTCTTCTTCTTCTTCCTCCTCCTCCTGCTTCTGCTGCTGTTGCAAGCGTCGCAGCGCTCTCGACGACATGATGTGTGTGTGTCTCTCTCTCTCTTTTATTTTGTGGTCCAGAAGAGAAGAAGTTGCCTCTTCGAATTGGAAAAAAAACAAATTTATCCACACTCTTACCTTTATAAAAAGTTTCTTTGCGCGCGCGCGAGAAAGAGAGAGAGAAAGCAACCACACGACAGGCAACAACAAGAAGAGTCATGTCTGCCATGAGCACCACCGCGACTATTTCTACGGCGAGAACGTCTCGATTCATGAGCGGGAAATCTTCCTTGAAGAAGATGACGATTCAGAAGACTTCTACACGTCACGACGACGCTTCCCAGCTCTTCACGTTCCCTTCTCCAGCGAACAACAACAAAACGAGAAGAGATCGAGGACAATCTCTGGTCGTTTCGGCGAACTTGTTCTCGAGGTTTACTCGCGTCGTGTCGTCGTACGCGAACGCGTTGATCACGGCGGCGGAGGATCCGGAAAAAATCTTGGACCAAACCGTGAATGAAATGAACTCGGACTTGATCAAGATGAGACAAGCCACGGCGCAAGTGATGGCGTCGCAGAAGCAATTGGAGAACAAATATAACGCGGCACAAAAGACCGCGGACGATTGGTATAAGCGAGCGCAGTTGGCGATTGAAAAAGGCGACGATGATTTAGCGAGAGAAGCGTTGACCAGACGCAAATCGTACCAAGAGAACGCCGACGGGATGAAGGAAAATTTGCTTCAGCAGAAGGAAGCGGTGGAGAAGTTGGTGGCGAATACCAGAGTGTTGGAAACGAAGATGGCGGAGGCCAAGGCGAAGAAGGATACCTTGAAAGCGCGAGCGGCGAGCGCGAAGACGAATAAAGCGGTCGCGGATATGGTTCAAGGCGTGAGCACTTCGAGCGCGCTGAGCGCGTTTGAGAGAATGGAAGAGAAGGTGTTAGCGGCGGAAGCTGAGGCTGAAGCGGTGGGGGTGTTGACCGCGTCGGACGCGTTGGAAGAGCAGTTTAAAATGTTGGAATCCGGGAGCGTTGAAGACGAGTTGGCCGCCATGAAGGGGTTGAAGAGCGGAAGTGGGGGCGGTTCGTTGCCGGAGGGGAGACCGGTGAGCGACGCCATCGAGAGCGAGTTGGAAGCGCTTCGAAAGAAGAGTCAAGAATAAGTAACGAAACTTGAACCGCCCGCGCTTTTTACGAAAACGAACAACCGTTATGTGAGTGAAGAAAAACCATTAACAACGTTTTATATATAAACATTCTTTGTGCTATTACTACATACATACGTGCATTGGTCGACGCATCGAAAAGTGTAAAATCCATTTTCTTCTTTCTTTTCTGCTCCTCATAAAAAAATGCGCACTTCCACCTGCTGCGCGCTCGTCGCCATCTCCGCTTTGAGAGTGCGCGGTGGTGCGTCGGGGAGAAACGTCGTCGCGTTTTCAAGAATCGATGATAGTGGTTCTACTTTTGCGTCGTCGTCGTCGTCGTCGTCGTCTGCTCGATGCTACCGATGCCATCGAAGAAACAAATCGCGCGCGTCTTCTTCTTCTGCTCGTTTTGCCGGCGCAACGAACGTCAACGCGGAGAACGAAAAAGGCGCCGTCCTCTTCCTTTCCTTCGTGCCTTTATCTCCCACCACGTCCGCAGCTGGAGTGCGCACTCGCGATTTGATGGAAGGATTTATTAAAGCCGGTTACTCCGACATTCACTACGTCTGCGCGTCCAAAATGGACGAGAGCGAGAACGGAGTGGTGAACAAACCGTTGCTGGAGAAAGGGGTGAAGTTTTACGCGAACGTGATACCGAATCGAGAGGATTTGTTCAAAAGCGTTTTAGAAGAGTGCGAGAAAAGAAATCCAATCGATGTGGTCGTTTTCGATCGTTTTTTAGCGGAAGAGGCGTACTCGTTTCGGGTGCGAGAGATGTGCTCGGACGCTTTGCGCGTGTTGGATATGCAGGATTGTCACGCGTTGAGGCGAGAGAGAGCGAGGATTGTGAATTTGGAAGGTAGTAGTGGTAGAAGTAGTAGTGCGAGTAGTGATGGTATCGATAGCAGTGGTAGCAACGCGATAGAAAAAGCGATAAACGCGAAACCGAAAGCTTCGGACGACGATTTTGCGCGAGAGATTAGCTCTATTTTCCGCTCAGATTTGACGTTAGTTTGTTCGTCGGCGGAGTTGGAGTTGCTGCACGCGGCGTGCGGCGTGCCAAAAGAGAAGTTGTGTTTGGCGCCATTTTTTGAAACGATCGATACAGAGAGTAAGATTAAACCGTACGCGGAGAGAGAAGACGTGTTCGTTTCTATTGGCACGTTTAATCACGCGCCAAACGTCGACGGATTGAGATATTTAAAGAAAGAAATTTGGCCTCTTATTCGAGCACAATTACCAAACGCAGAATTTCACGCCTACGGAGCGACGTGTTTACCGAAACACATCGATGAATTAAACGACACGAAGAGCGGCTTCTTAGTCAAAGGATTTTGCGAAGATATTGGTGAAACGCTAGGAAGAGCAAAAGTGTTACTCGCGCCGTTGCGATTCGGTGCCGGAATTAAAGGGAAAATTATCGAAGGTTTCAAATACGGCACACCGGTGATAACGACACCGATTGGCGGCGAAGGAATTGGTGTGCTCGGTGTATTTGAGAAAGGATACGATAACATGGACGATATCAAATTAAACTGGGGCGGTCGATTCGATTGCTCAACTCCGGAGGCGTTCGCGTCTGCAGCCGTAGACTCGTTCACGAACGAATCGCTTTGGACGAAGCAATCCAAACGCGGCGTCGAGTTACGAAGCGAACTCTTCGATAAAGAAAAAACAATTCCTCCAATACTCGAAACGATTGCAAATAGACGTGAAAACTTACCGACGATCCGAAATCAGGATTTCATAGGTGCCTCGTTTTGGCATCAGTCGAATCGCTCGACGGATTTCTTCTCGAGATGGATCGAATTGAAAGAGACAGCGGGTAAAAAAGAAGCCTCGTAAAATCACATGTTTTTAATATATATCGTATGTCGTTAACAACAGTTTAAATGTTTGTCTACTTTTCCAAGCCGAGCGGACACAGCTGGTTGTTCTTTACCGATTGCAATTGCATTTTACTTCCGAACAAATCGCGAATGTTGTCAATGCCGAACATAATCATCGTCGGTCGTTCTAAACTTAACCCCCACGCGATTACGTTGACGTCTTCCGGTAAACCCATCGGCAACAACATTTCCGGTCTGAACATGCCGGAGTTTCCGACTTCGACCCATTTGCCTAACATCGGGTGGAACGCGAAAATTTCCATACTCGGCTCCGTGTACGGATTGAACGCAGGTTTGAATCTAACTTGGGTCATTCCCAACTGCGCGAAAAACTGCCTAATTACCCCAATCAAATCTCCTAAAGTCAAACCTTTATCGCAGACAACCCCTTCGACTTGGTGAAACTCCGCCAAGTGCGTTCGGTCCACCGCTTCGTTCCTGAACACGCGATCAATGCTAAAAAGTTTACACGGCTTAAACCCATCCTCTGCTAATTTATGTAACATTCTCGCCGATACCGCCGTGGTATGCGTTCTCAAAATGTTCTTATCCGCCTCTTCTCTTTTCCACGCGTAGTTATGACCAACCGATCCGTGACCGCCAACCTCGTGCATTTTCTTAACCTTCTCCACGTAATCTTCCGGTGCAAAGTTCGCCTTTGCCGGCGTCTTCATAAAAAAGGTATCGTGTGCATCCCTCGCTGGGTGCTGTTGCGGTTGAATCAACGTATCAAAGTTCCAAAAACCAGACTCGACAAAATTGTTCGTCGGCATCTCGCTAAACCCGAGCTGTAAGAAAATCTCGCGAAACGCTCTTCTCACTTTCAACAACGGGTGCACGTGACCGCTCGCTGGAATATTCCCAGCTCCCGGGACGAGCGTGTACTCCTTAAACGCTGCCGACTTCCACGCCCCGCTCGCCAACATCTCCTTCGTCAAATCGTGTTCCAACTTTTTCCTCTCCAACGCGAACTCCGGCCCTCGACTCACCGAATATTCCTTCCACGTCTCCACCTTGGCCAACTTTCTCTTCTTAATCAACACGTCCAACTCTTTCGCCGGCACCTCCTCTTTCTTCCCTTCCTTAATCAGCGTCAAATACTTTTGGCACGCGTCCGTGATCTCTTCCACTTTCAAAACGACTGAATTCGTCGCCTTATCCATCGCCAACCATTTTTGCTGCATCGCTTGCTTAAAGCCCACCTCGGAAATCGCCTTCTCCAGCTTCTTAAACTCCGGCAAAGGCACGCCACCCCCGCCCTTCGATTTCACGAACGCGAACGCTCTGGCTTCTGGACTCCCTTCCTCGATAAAACTCAGCGCTTCCTCGGTTAAATTCAGCCTGCTCTTGTCCGTCTCCGAAAAGATCACCATGTTCGAGGCGGCTAAAGATTTGATGATGCCGACGATGTGTTTCGGATCGGCGGCGTGTTTCGACGCAAACGCCGCGGAATCCACGCCCGTTTTCGTCGATTCAACCTCCAAAAGCAGTCGCTTCTCTAACTCTTTCTCCGTTAACGGTGTCGTCGTCGTCGAGGACGCTTTCTTCTTCTCATCTTCAACGACAGAGGTGTTATTATTATTATTCGCGGTGTTGTCGTCGTTTCCGATTTTCGAAGCCTCTCGCAAAGCTTTTTGGAGTTGCTCGATTTCGAGCCTCAGCGCGACGTTTTCCTTCGCGATCGGGTCGTCCTGGGATTGTTTCGCGCCCATAATGTTTGGTTGTTACTTTTGTTGTTGCTCTCTTCTCTCTCTTCTTTACGAGTGCAGTGCAGTGCGCGCGTGGGTCCGTATATAGTGTGGATACGACAAAGATATCTCTCGGGAAAAACTGACGCGAGAAGACCTTGGGTCCGCACAAATATACACACACGGCGCCCGGCTTTTATAATACACATACATGCGCGCGATTTTTACATCGTTAGATGCACAATTTGAGAGCGCGAGGACAATCTCCGCGCGATACTAACATCAACACTCATCACGCGATAAACAACAGAGCGGACGAGGAAGGAAACAATAATAGCATCATCGCGAACAATTCTTCGCCGCGAGGAGGAGGGGAATCGCACCACCACCGATTGCAATTCAGACAAACGACGACGAATACTACTAATAATAGCAACATTACCAATAGATTTTTATCCATGTTCTCCTCCTCCACCTCCTCGTCTTCCTCCTCCTCGGTGTTCTCGACGCTTTTAAACGCGAACACGACGATTGGACAGCGCGTTTTGGTCGCCTTGGCGGTTCTTTTTACGCTGTTCTTGTACCTCGGGAGGAGCGAGGATGCGAACGGCAGCGGGAGCAGTTTTGGTGGTGGTGGGATCGATTCTTCTTTCAGACGCGAAGCGGCGAAGGCGGTGTCGAAACCGGGGGATTCTTCAAAATCGCACGTGCTGGTGACCGGTGGCGCTGGGTTTATAGGATCGCACGGGACGTTGAAATTAATCGAGGAAGGACACGTGGTGACGATTGTGGATAATTTAAGTCGAGGGAACGAAGGCGCGCTGCGAGCGCTGAAGAAGGAGATTGGGAAGTTAGGGAAGCCGCGAAGATCGCTGCGGGTGATACATGGAGATTTGGCAGATGCGAACGTTTTGAACGCGGCGTTCGATACGTCGCCGAAAGTGGATAAGGTTATTCATTTTGCCGCGGTTGCGTACGTCGGGGAAAGCATGGCGGATCCGAACAAGTATTATAAAAACGTGACGAGTAACACGGCGACGCTGTTACAAGCGATGGATAGATTTAAAGTGAATGAGTTGATTTATTCGAGCACGTGCGCGACGTACGGGAATCCAGACGTACTGCCGATTACCGAGAAAACGCCGACGTTGCCGATTAATCCGTACGGGAAGTCGAAATTGTATGCGGAGGAGGCGATTAGGGATTACGCGTTTGCCAATCCAGAGTTTAGAGCGGTGATTTTGAGGTATTTCAATGTTTTTGGATCCGATCCGAAAGGACGTTTGGGAGAGTATCCCAGGCCGGAGTTGAGGAGACACGGAAGAATATCCGGCGCGTGCTTTGACGCGGCGTTAGGAAATATCGAGCATTTGCTGGTGATGGGCACGAACCACGACACCAGAGACGGGACGTGCGTGAGAGATTTTATTCACGTGACGGATTTAATCGACGCACATATTTTAGCCATGGAAAAAGCGACGGCAAATCCACCGAGTTTGTACAACGTTGGAACAGGGAGAGGCGTGAGTGTGAAAGAGTTTGTGAACGCGTGCAAAAAAGTGACGAAGGTGCCGATTAAAGTGGTGGAGCAGAAAGAGGCGAGGCCGGGAGATTACGCCGAAGTGTACGCGAATGTCGATAAAATCGAGGAAGAGTTGGGGTGGAAAGCCAGGTACGTGGATTTAGAAGAGAGTCTCGGGCACGCGTGGAAATGGAGGAAGAAGCATCCGAACGGGTACTGATAGAGAGTTTATAATATAAACGTACATGTTTTTATAGTCAAATGATAATAAATTGTCGTGTTGTCGTTTTAATGATGAGTTGGTGATACCAGTAGTTAATAATACGAAAAAAGACGACGCGATAGCGATCACGTGTGTATCTTCTTGCCGTTTATTTTCACCTTTCCTTTTTCCATACCACCCATCGCCGCGAAGACTCTCGACTTTTCCGAAATGCCTTCTTCTCTCTTTCTATACTTTTCGCTCGCCACCGTTTCTCTCCAATATCCGGGCATCATCAAATCCACGCACTTCTTCGCCACTCCCCATCGGTCTCTGGCTAACACCGCTTTTTCGTTTAACGGTTCGTACCTCGCGTGATCTCTGATAGACGTGTTTTGCATTTTCTTCCACATGCCTTCGGCTTGTTTCAAAACTTTATTCAAATACGCGCCCGCCGCGGCTCGATCGCACATGTCGTTCACGACCACCGCCTCCACGCACTGTCGTAATTCATCGTCCGCATCCAATTTTCTCTGCAAGTGCGCTCCTTTAGACACCTTTCCCGCCGCGTGAACAAACGAATCCTTCCCTATCTTTGCCTTATCTTCTCTTAAATGTCGTATTTGTCGATCCGACAAAAATCCCGCCTTGACCGCGTCCACATTACAGTCGTCGGAGCCGACTTGACTGCCTCCTAACATCGCGTTCATCACCTTCCTTTGAAACGGCGTCAAACTCTTATCCATCTTCCCTCTCTCTTCAGGCGACATCCCTCCCAACAAGGCTTCATCGACTGCTTTCGTGCTATCGCCCTGCAAAATCGGCGCCGGCGGTGCCTCAACTATACTCTTTCGTCGCTCGTACTCCTTCATGAGTTCCGCGTTTTCGCTGTTGTTGTTTGCGAGAGAAGAGAGAGAGAAGAATGAACATCATATCATCGCGAGTAAAGAAGACTGCGATGCTTTCGAAAACGCGACGGCAAACGCGAACGCCGCGAAGCACAAAAAAAAAAGAAATGCGAATCTCGTCGCGCACCTGTCCTTATACAGCCAATTCTGCTCCTCTTCTCTCGTCGGCACGTGTTTATACGTGGGCAGATCCTTCCTCTCCGTGCTCCCTGGATTATACTTTTCCAACAACGCTTTGTTCGAGTCCCAATTCTCGTCGTAAATCGGTTGGTTGTTCACGGCGTCCCACCCTACGATTTTATCGTCCATGTACGCGGCGTCGAGCGGTTCATCTCGCGCATTATTCGCGGCGCGGTTCTTCGGGCTGAGCATGGAAAATTTCGACTTTATCCCCGTCGTGAAATCCGGGACGCGAATGGCGCACACTTCGTCGTTCGCGAGGAGGACGGAAAGAACGAAGACGACGACGATCGGGCACGAAAACGGCGACGATCGAAGAAGAGACATAATATCGCGCCGCCTCGCGGTTTGTTTGCTCGGTTTCTTCTGCGTTGATTACGACGCGGGTGATCCAGGAGGATGTGTATCAAGAGCTCTCTTTGGATGAGAGAGAGCGGCCAAAAAGTGGCGAATTTTAAACTCTAGAGTGTTGACATTTTACTACAAATACTAAAACTAATATACAAACTAAACTACGAAGACGCGCGACGAACGTCGCTCAACATCTCCCGAAACATCCCGACGTACTTTTCAACTGTCGCGTCGGGTTTCCAGTCGTCTAAATCACCAGACTCTTTAAATATTTGGTCCTTTCTGGCGTCAAATTTAGTCTCCTCTCGACAGAGATTGAGCGCGCGGAGACGCGCTTCGCGAACGCGTTGGACGAGGAGCGAAAAGGGAGGCGAAGAAGACGAAGACGAAGACGTCGTGGTCGTCGTCGTCGTCGCACTCGTCGAGGAAGATTTCATCTCTCTCATGAACTCAGAGGTGAGTTTTCTGGTTTGGACGTCGACGTCGTGGACTATGTTGGCGGCGGTGATGACGCGGTCGGTGGCGGAGCGTTCGCGTTTGAGTTTGAGTAAATCGAGCTCGTCTTTGCGTCGAGGCGTTTCGTCGGCGAGCCATCGCGCGTAGATTTCGTCGAGGAGCGATTCGCAAAATGCCGCGTATTCTATTTCTTTTTCGTCGCTATTGCCACTACTAACATTGCTACCTTTCTGCGGCGGCTTCACTACTAAATAATTCTTATCGAACGCCTCGTCCGCGTCGTACCCGCCTTTCCCCGGCGCATCGAACGCCGCCTTCAACCGCTCAAACGCCTCTCGCGGCACCTTCAACACGTCCCCATCTTCCCTCCTACTGTTCCTCTCCCAGCACTCTTTCTCGTCCACGTCCACGTGTACCACCACAAACGCCGCTCTGAACTCTCTCGCGTACCGATACGCCTCTCGTCGCATCGATTTATAATGCATCGTATCGTCCAGAATCACGCAGCGGTGACGCTTCCTCTCTTCTTCTTCCTCTTCTTCTTCATCCATCACATCTCTCAGCGCTCGAAAACACGCCTCTCTCGCGCTCTTCCAACTCTCCGGTTCAAACTTACTCGTCTTTGAGCGCTCGTACGCTTTTTTCTCGTGCAAGTCGAACCGTAAAACCTCCGTCGGGATGCCGTTCGTGCGCATCGTTCGCGCCAGTTGCCTCGACAGCGTCGTCTTCCCGCTTCCGGGTAAGCCGCAGAGGAGGAGCATCAACGGAGACGGACGGTCGATGTATTTAGGATTACTGATGGTTTCGTCGTCGAGCGATAACAACGCCGACTCTAAATCTTCGACGGAGAACGACGACGAGGACGACGGGTTGTTGTTCGTGGTGGTGGTGTTTTCGTCGTCGGAGTTATCGTCCTTCATCTCTCTCTGTCTATCGCGCGCGCTCACAATGAGGGAATTCAGTTGCAAAAGTCTCTCCATTTTTAGCGCGCACGTATACGCATAAAAGCGTCTCTCTGTCTCGAAAAAAATCGAACGGAGGGGTTCTTCCGATGGCGAGAGGCGGAAAGAAAACCCATCAGCTGGAAGACCAGTACGGTGGGTTCGACGCCGCTTCGGGAAACGACGACCGAAGTGGTGGATTCAACGCATCATCATCGCACGGATTTAGAGGCGGAGGCGCCGGCGGAGGGAAAGGACCGAATTTGAAATACGAACGAGTCGTTCCGAAGTTTCTGCAGAAACACGCGGATTTGTTGGTCGGGAACACGATCGTGGCGAGGAAGGAGGAGGAAGCGGCGGAATTGCGGTTTGGAGACGAGGAAGATGTCGGGAGAAGAGGACTCGGAAGCGGAAAGAACGCTAATGTTAATAATAATAATAGTACTCATAACGGGGATAGGGATGCGGGAGAATCGATAGAAGAGAGATGTTTAGAACTTAAAGGCAAAGGAAACAGATGCTTTCAAAATGGAGAGTACGAGCAAGCCGTGGATTTGTTCACGAAGTGCATCGCGTTGCAGAGTCAAGGAAAAGCGGGCAGCGGCGCAGAGGAAGATAACGCGCACATTTATTACTCCAATCGCTCGGCGGCGTACGTCAAGTTAGGGCAATATGAATTGGCGAAGAGGGACGCGCTAGAGAGCATAGAGCGGTCGCGAGGACAGTGGGCGAAAGGATGGGTGAGGTTGGCTGTCGTGAGCTTGGCTCTGGATGATTTAACGACGCACGCCAAAGCGTACGCGAGAGCGTTCAAATTAGACCCCTTGAATGATGATTTGAAAGAAAAAATGGACAAGGCGCAAGAACAGGAAAGAAAAGCGATGGAAAATGGATTGTTTAAGTTTAAGGCATCGTCTTTAAAGGCTTCGTCCGAGGGAGCTAAAAAAGAGATTGGCGGAACGAAGCGAAAGAACAGAGTCGACGGGAATTCGAAGGAGAAAAAAAAGAGCAAAAAGAAAAGCGAAGTAGGCGTTCTGAGCTTCAACGAAGAAGAAGGAGAAGAAGAGGAAGAACATTAGATTATAATCCAGGCCAATTATTACGTAGTTTAAAGGTGTTGTTGTATTTGATATTGATGTAATTTACCGGAAGAGTCATGTTTTAAAAGTACATCATTACCGCAGGAGGTCACCATGTACTTTTTTTTTCTTTAGTCTAAACCACCCAGCGAAGTGGTATTCGTCGCATTCGCATTTTCCTCGCCTTCGGCTAACATTTTTAGTTGCCTCGCCTTTTTTTTCGTTTCCAAACGGTTCTTCATCGTTTCCACTTTCTTCGCCTGTTCTCTCGCGCGTTTTTCCGCCAACATTTTGTTTAATCTTGGCACCTTATATACGTCTTCCAAGTTTGTAATGACCGGCGTGTCTGGATGCTCGCGTGCAAACTTTTTGTCTTCATCTTCTTCCTCCTCCGAAGAGGAGTCGAAGCCGAAATCGTTCTTATCGACGGAGATGTAATCGGATCTAGCGATTTCGAGCCAGTCTCGAGCGAGATCTCGCGGCGGAGGCGCGATGTTGCCGGCACCGAATTTCGTAAACTCTTCTTCTTCTTCTTCTTCTTCTTTTGTTTCTTTATCTCGACTAGTCGTCGTCGTCGTCGTCGTCGTCGTCGTCGATGTCTTGGTTGGCGGTGGTGCATTGTTCAATTGATCGGCATCTTTGACGCGCATGGAATACGGTGAATTCCCGAGCAAAATTGTAGGCGCATTCAAGCCGTTTTTCTTCTCGAAAACGTTCACGACGTAAAAGCCGGATTTTTGCGGCGTGTATCGAACTTCATAGCTCCCACGTTCGGTATCCTCTACCCGTACTGGGTTGACTAATTGAATTTCGTTTCCGCTTGCGTCGGTGATGCGCACGAAAACCCGCACTTGATTCTCCAACGGAGACGCGCAGAGATTTTCACTCGAATCTCGGCACTCGACGATGAATGAAGCCTCTTCGAAGCATCGCGATGTTTTCAAACCGTCGCCGCGAATCTTGCACTTTCTCGCGTCCGCTTGGCCAGGGGCTACAATAAGATTCAAATACGGAGAGTTCGCAACGTGCTCGTCGTCGCCGATGGTAATATCGCACTTGTAACTACCGGCGACGGTGCACGAATAACTAATTGAATACGTTCCGTCGTCATTATCGGTGACCACGCCGTATTCCACTACTTTCTCAACTTCGTGTTCATTATCACCCTTATCTTCATCATCATCGTCATCTTGTAACGTCAACAACACTCGAAACATATCACCTCCAGATAACCTTTTGTTGTTCAATTCGTCCCTCGCCTCGATACCAAACGTGGCGTTGGCTCCTGCTACGGCCGATACGATGCCGTTGCCAAAGACTTTCGTCTTCTTCGGGCACGCGGTCGATTGCACCCACGAGTCGTCTCTCCACTCGCCTCTAAAAACAGTACCGTCCTTAAATTGACACGCACCGTAGCCGTTCTTCTTGTCGCCTTTCCATTCGCCTCTATACTTTGACCCGTCTTCTTTGTTCGTAAACGCTCCGCGACCGGATCTCACCCCGTGTGCAAATTCGCCTTCGTAGATACTTCCGTCGGCATATAAACGTTTTCCGTTGCCACTCGGAACACCATTTTTAAACGTCCCGACGTATTTCTCGTTCGTTTTCAAATACTTCGCGGTGCCTTTCCCTTCTTCACGATCTTCCTTCCACGCGCCCTCGTATTCGTACTCGTTGGGGACAGACATGATACCTTTCCCGTGTCGCATGTCGTCCTTCCATCCCCCTTCGTACTCTCCAACACCGTTGTCGTAACTACACGTACCTTTCCCGTCTCGTTTATCCAACTTCCAATCGCCGTCGTATTTGTAATGCCCGCGCGCGAAGAAAATCCCCTTCCCGTGTCGCAAATCCCCTTCGACGAACGATCCGGTGTACTCCACCGTTCCATCTTTGGTCGAATACGTCCCGTGTTTTCTGAAACCATTCAAAAATGAACCCTGAAACGTTGCTTCTTCTTTACCATCTTTCATGTGCACCATTACCCCTTCACCTTCGGGGATGTCGTCGAACCATTCGCCTTCGTAGATATCGCCGGTGGTCGATCGCCACTCTTGCTTGCCCCATCCCCACCGGTGGTCGTTCTTCCACTCGCCTTCATAAACGTCCCCGTTGGCATACGTGCACTTCCCGTATCCACACGTCTTATCATCTACCCAGTCTCCGGTATAAGTCATCCCACTCGTGAACGTTATCGTCCCGAATCCGTGTCTCTTATCTTCGGACCAGTTCCCGTCGTACACGTCGCCGTTTGAACATTGATGTATACCTTTCCCGTGTCGAATCTGATCCACAGTTTCGCCTTTATACACGTCCCCGTTGGTATATTTTAGTTCATTCTCTGGAATATACTGCGCCGGTTTATTCGTCGGTTGCCACTGCGGCGGTAAAGTCACCACGTCCTCCATGTCCACGCCTTGCTCTTTCAGCGCTTCCGCGTTCTTCTCGTCGGTCACATCGAGCTCCCCGAACACCACGCCTTTCCCTCTCTTCTCGATCTCCTCCTCCTTCATATCCGTTCTCAATCGCTCCGGACGAAACTTCGCCGCCATCGACAACTCTCGCGCCTCCTGGAACCGTCTCTGAACCGCGTTCGTTTTCATCGAGTCCAACTGTTCCTGTCGCTCTTGCCTCTTCAACTCCGCCTCCAATCGCTGCACCTCTCGCTTCAACTCTTCCGTGGTCACGTTCTCGAAATTTGCTAAAGCAGAAGGAGCAGACGAGGACGACGATTTCTCCGCGACGTTAGACGACGACGACGCACTCGGAGCCGCGATCTCTTCCAACACCGCCATTGTTTATTTGTTTGTTGGTATCGTTGTTAACGTGTCGTCTTCTGTCGCGCGTGCGTGTATATTAGTTAAGATCTGCATGTCCCAGAAGGTTTTTTTTTCCCCTAAAAATTAAGCGTTTTTTTCTCTTAAAACCCTAAATAAAATTCAAAAATCAATCGAGGTAAAGTTTTAAGTGAGGGACACGCAACAACGACGCGCGCGCGCGAGCGAGAGAGAGAGCGAGAGAGATGACCGCGCTGGTAGCAGACGCGACCGGTGGTGACGCGAACAATACCACCAACGAAGGAGGAGGAAGAGGAGGAGGAGGTGTTCTTCTTTGCCCGCCGGTTCCTCCTCCTACTACTAATGCTGGTTCAAACTGTCGCGTCCACACCTCCTGCCAAAGAGCGGATTGCGAATTCCGTCGCTTGCCGTGGGAGTTGAGCGCGCAAGTTGAAGTGCAGCGAAGATGCGCGCTGAATTTGAAGAAAAGAAACGAGCGGCGGTTGCTGATGGTGGGCGCGAATTTTGTCGACAACGGTGATAAAGAGGACGACGATGACTTCAACCAGTGCCACATCATCACGGAGGAACATTTGAACCAGTGCATACGAGAGCAAAAAGAAAAAGAACACGCGATACAAGAGTCGTTTAAGAAAGACGTGATGAGCACGATGCCGAGGGAATTTGGCGCTAGGGTAGATCCGAAAACGGGGCGGATTCTGGAGCGGATTGAGCGCGTGCTTTTGAAAGGTTCGCAACGCGCGGCGTTGCGCGTGCGCCAACTGAACCAGTCCCTGAACGACTCAGACGAGAGCGAGGACGATTGCATCGATAACGACGGTAGTGCGGAAGGAGGAGCAAGAGCGTGTTGGAACTGCGACGCGACGAGAAGTACGAGGTGGCACGAGCACGAGGTGGAGAAGTTCGCCATGGATGTGCGAGGGAGACAAACGAACGAGGTGATTGGGATAGTGATCACGTTGACGTGCGAAGAGTGTCACTCGGAGACTTTGAAGAAGGCGGCGGAGGAAAACGCATCGAGTTTGAGTTGCGCGAGGTGTGATGAAGAGAGCGAGAGCGAAGAAGGTGACAAAGAGGATGCCGATACTAAGACGCTAAAACCGAGGAGAAATTATTACGAAGGTACGAACGGAGACACGTTGTGCTTGAAGTGTTATCGAGTGGATTACGGAAAGTACATCGCGAATCTGCGCGAAGAACGAGAAAAGGTGAAAAATGAGGAAATGAGCGACAAGAATACGTCCAAGTTTCTCGCGAATCGCGTGGGCGTTCGTTTGAAGAACGCGCCGAAGTGGGCGAGAACGTCCATTTTACGGACGACGTACGGTATTGCGATTTTGCCTCCGCCGGAAGGTGCGAAAGAGTACCCAAAAGATTGGTGCGCCTGTTGCGAACGGCCGAAAGATCCCGAGTCACGATCGCAGTGGGGCATGAGTAAAACCGTTTTTGGCGCGTCTTTGTGTCACAACTGTTATCGCGTCGAATTGGAAGGCTTTAAAGAACACGGATGCGTGGTTTGCAATAAATCGTGGGAAACCAACTTATATTTCCGATCGAAAATGAACGTTCAAGATTTTTTGTGCAAAGACTGCTTCGTCGCAGAGAAGAGGAAAATGTTTCCAGAGTTGTGCAATGAGGAAAGATATGAAGACACCACCACCACCACCACCGCCGGCGCCAACGGCGCCATGAACATTGGTGCACCTCGTTCTCTCACTACGCCAGCACGGCGTGATCACAACTCGAAGGGTCGCAAGTGCTGCATATGTGCGGCAGATCAAACGTCATTGGCAGGATGGTATTTCATGCGAAATGCTAAGAATGAAAGAGTAGACGGAAAGTACTCGTGCAATCGCTGCTATGCAAACTTTTGTCGCCCAGGGAGACCGGGGAGGACTGCGCTCCCCGCAGATAAGATTCATCAAGCGTTGACGACTTCAAACGGTGTTATTCGATACGACATGTCAGAAGTGAGAACAGCTGGGACGGTGGCGAAATACAAGTTTAGTACTTCCGGGCCGGCGCCGAGACCGAAATTTCGCCAGAAACCTGCGGTCGTGGCACCCACGCCAAAGAATAAAATCGCCAAGAAGCAACACCAACAGCAATCGCAACATGCGCATCCACAAAAAATTAAAAGAGTTGAATCGGCTTTTCAATCGGATGTCGACGAGGACGACGTGAAAGATGAAGATGAAGAGGAGGATACAGAGGACGATGAAGATCTCATCAAGTGCGTCTCGTGTTCAAAAGGCGACAATCCGACGAAACTTGTCCTTTGCGATGGATGTGATGCGGGGCATCACACATATTGTATCGGTTTAACTCGGGTTCCGACGACGCCAACATGGTTTTGCCCGACGTGTAAGAAGACAGAAATGCAGAAAAAAAGCCTAACGTGCACCAAAGCGCATCCATGTGTTGCGTGTGGCTGCATCGATGAAAATGTAGAAAACTACACGCCGGATTCCATCAAGTCAATCGATTGCTTTTGTCGCTTGTGTTATGAACGTTATCACGCGAACATCCGCAACAAAACCAACGGCTCAAGTTTACCTCTCGATGAACTTCTTGGTCGCGTGTTTGACAAACTTCCGAATAAGATGAAATCAGAAGAAGCGAAAGCCATCGACAACGTCACCATCAGCGATAAGAAAAACAAGTGGGGTAGCGAACAAGAGTGGAAGAAACGCGTTTCGAAAACTTCAGGACTTGATAGCGAAGCGCAGGCATTATCCACGTGTTGGTTGCCGCCGCCGGAGACGAAGGTGCGCGTGAGGGTGCCGGTGGCAAGATTCACGCCGGTGGTCGAGTCTGCGGTGGTGAAAAAGACTGTAACAGCGTCGCACGCAATGCCTCCCCCGCCGCCGCGTCCACGTCCTCCTCCGCCCCAAAAGTTTCCGCATCCGCATCGGCGTCCTCCCCCTCCTTCTCCCCCTGGGTCTCCGTCCGAAATCATGAGGGAAAGGAATCGTCAATCGGCGGAGCGGTCGCGGCTTCGATCGAAAGCGATGGACGCTTTGAGAAAGCTCCCAAAAAACAAGAACAAAACAGACAAAGAAATCCTTGTGCAGCTTCCGAAAGATTTGCTGCCAAGAATTGTGAGGGGAGCAGGATCCCTGGGCTCTCCTCCTTCAATGAAGAAACCTCGTGCACACTTCCCCCCAGTGTCAGTGTTGAAGAAGCCGTCTCCTTCGGCTACTCCTTCGTACAGCACTCAAATGAAATCCATGGCAGGTCCTACTCCTGCGCGACAATCTGTTTCGAATATGCCGTCGATTGAACTCGCGGAGAAAACACCTTCAGATATGCCGAAAGAAGAGCGCATTCGCGAAGCGTTGTATCGGTCAAACGGACGTAAAAAGTTTGTGAAAGAGATGTTAAAGAGACCAGAACACAAGAACAAAACGGATTACGAGCTCTTTGCAATGTTACCGAAAGACCTGCAGTTTCGCAGTCCTCCACCTGGATTCGCGGGAATTGTTCTTCCGCATGGCAAGAAAAAGAACGAGAATAGTACACTTCACTCAAGCAGCAAGAAGCGAAAATCACTCCCGCCAATACTTCCAGCTTCTTTGAAAAATGAAGAAAGGACAAAAATGGCGAAACCTCGACAAAAACAAGAAGACGAGATAAAGGGTAAAGACGACACCACGGAGAAACGACCTCCTAGGAAACGTCCCAGATTGCCGGTGGGCAATACGGAAGTGGCTCACCGGGACGGTCGAACGTGCGTGACGTGTGGATCCAAGACGACGCCATATGGGGACTGGTACCGCACGGAGAAAGGTAACGAAAACTGTAAAACGTACTTTTGCTCGCGATGCGCAAAGATACCGGCAAATCGATTGGCACGGGGCGGTGTTTTGACGAAAAAGGATTTGATAAGGTTGTCGGTTGAGGGTGCTGGACAGCAGCCAATAACGGACGAACCGAAGAAGAAAGAGAAAGGTATTGGCGGCATATTTAAGAAAATATGGATGTCAAAGAAATGATTTAATAATGAGCAACGCGCAGCAGTAGCTACCAAAATACACGCATATAAATAGTTTTCATTGCTTACACTATATGCAATCTACACGCACGCATAACTCGCTTTTAAACTACATCGCTTCGGCTTTTGCAACCATCGCGTCGATTCTGTCAAACTGCCACGGCCATTTGACGTTGTACAAAAACGGCCGTAAATCAAATCGGTTATCATCTGGAGAGTAATTCTCGGCGTGATAAGTCGGCGTGATCGTTGTCATCTTGTGTCTGTTTATGGAATAATACAGGAAGAACTTTTTCACTTTTTCGGCGACTTCACGAGGTTTTAACGCCTTCCGATTAGCGGATGCATCCGCCGTACTCCACTCGCCGCACAATCGACGAAACATGGACACTGGTCCAAGTTTTGCAACTTTGCGCAATCGGCCGTACGTCCCGAGCTCATCGTATGTCATCCCCATGTCTACTTCGTCGCACTGAACGTACTCGTTCGTAATCGGTTCGAGCTCTGCCGTTGGTGGCGCTTGTTCGACTTCCGCTAACGTCGGGTACCCCAAGTGCGTGGCGCCCCAAACGAGGAATTTTTTCAAATCCACCTTTGAGATTCCCCCGATGGGATTGATATCCGCGCTCGAGCAATCGTATTTAGTCAAATAGCCTCGCAATCCTTCGTCAACGTTGGCAGAACCTAACACAAGGAGAAATCCACCGTTTTGACCGCGAACCCACGGGAGCAGTTGCGCGAAGAGAAACGCCAAAACCATTCGCACGCGTGCTTGAATATTTTGCAGGGCTAAATTTTCAGCGTTCGTACCGCCGAAGAGCTTGAACTTGGGCGTTTTCCCGGTGACCATGGCAAAAAATGCGACGATTGCGGCGACAACTGTGTCGATGGAGCAGCTCAAGTGCTTCGCACCGACCTCCTCGGCTAAATCTTTCGCTCTTTTCCTCGTGTCTTCACTCGAGTTGTCTGTACCAAGATACACGGTGCTGAATAGCGCGTTGGCCATTTTCGTCGGTGAGATGGATTCATCCGCAGTAAATTTGCAAATTTGTCTGCATTCTGCTTCTACTTCGCTCTTATCATTACTAGTATTATTCGTCTCTTCTTCGATTGCTTTACAGACGATTTGACACATGGACCCGACAATCGCCGCGGTGGAGCTCGAATCAGCCCCGCCGGAAAGTGGCAACAAAAATCCAGACGCACCGGACCGCCGAAGGTAATCCCACATCCAACACGCCGGACCTCGCGCGATTTCTTCCTCTGGTTCGTGATATCTCACCTCAATTGCTCGGGATAACTGCGCTCCACTCAAATTTATATCGTCGTCTTTGTCGCACAGATCGAAATCCACCTCCACGAACGGATATCTCGGTTCTCTCTTCCCAGCCATCTCCACCTGTTGACTCGCAACTGCTGCTCGAAAAGACACAATTTCGTCCAAGTCCACTTTCGCGACGTTCACCTCGACGTCTCTCACCGAAAACTGTTCTCCTTGCTTCAAAATTTCACCATTCAAAGAAATCAACGCGCACCCGTCGTAATACAACCGCCCTCCATCGCACCCTCTCTGATTGCTATACAAATAACACCCCCCACTCTTCTTCGTCGCGGATTCAATCAAATCAACTCTCTGATTTAACTTCCTTAACTGATGGTGACTTCCACTACCGTTCGAAATGATCTCCACTCCGTTCAAGGCTAAGTCAATGTGCGGCGCGTTCGGAGTAAACAACTCTTCGCACGTCTCGCACCCCAGTCGCACGTCGTTCTCAAACTTCAAATACGCATCTCCGATCGGGCACGATTTCTGCCCGCACACGTCTCTCACCACCTTTGGCAATACGAAAGTTTCCAAAACCTTCTCTTTTCTCCATGCAGTAAACCATCTCGGCTCTCTGTAATTCCCGTCTCCCGCCAGTGCTTTCTTTGGTCTCAAGAACAGAATTTTGCTGTTTAACATGAACAGTCGACAATTGTACCTCACGCCGTCGTGAATGACGGGCAATCCCGTATCGATGACAATATCCCTCAAGTCTTCGTCGGTCATCAACTCTTTCACCATTTCCCACGCGTGTTCGCACGTGTCGTTCTCTAAAAACGCGTCTTCGCATCCGTAGCCGGTGAGCTCTAATTCCGGTCCGACCCGGTACTTCGCGCCGCGCGATTTCGCCTCCAGGATGGACCTTCTCGTTCGGTAAAAGTTGCCGCTGAAATCCAGCTGCCACTGGTTCAGCGAGGTCGTGGCGACCGTAACGACTCTCATTCTTTACGTGTGTGCGCGACAAAGATGTTTTTCGTTTGCGCGCGCGTTTCTTCTTCTCTTCTTATATCCACGAGAGGGAGAGAGAGTAATCTTTCTGAAGAAAAGTTTCCCGAAAAAGGTGGATGGGGACATTTTCGCAAGATTTTGAAGAAACGAAACAAAACAAATTTTTTCTCCTACCGCCTTTTCAAAACATCCGCGGCTAACGCTCTCGCTTTTGCCATCAACGCTTCGGACGCGGCTTCGGCGCCGGCACTTTCGAGCATTTCACACGCCACGTCGACGCGAGTCCGCCAGGCGTCCGCCCGAGACGGCGTTCCGTTGGTTAAGTTTCCTAAAGCGCTCGCGGACGCTTCCGTGATGACGGCGTCGATTTTGGATTCGACGAGTTGCTCTTTGAACGTTCGTAAATCCATGGCCCCGAGAAAGCGGAGCGCGTCTTCGAATTGTTTTTCGTACGAGTATGCCGGAGACGCGTACAACGGGGAAACCGTTGATTCTTTCATGGAGGAGTTGAAAGGCGCTTCCTTGTTCTCGGTCATGTCGAAGCTTTCGAGGACCTGTTCCGGCGTTAAATGGTTCTTCTTTTCTTCCTTATTCGCGGCAGGTGGAGCCGGCGTGGACACGTTGAACCACCAGTCCTCTCTTTTCACGCTGTTTTCACCGTCTTTAGCTTCCGGGATTAAAGATCCGTGCTGGTACTGTTGCTGCCGAGACGACGCGACGCGCGTCTCTTCGTAGCTCGCCGATCGGCTAAACTCAAACTCTTCGTCTCCCGACGTGAACGACGTGCCTTCTTCTTGTTCTTCTTCATCTTTTTCTCCTCCATCGTAATAATACTCGTCTCTTCTAAATGCGACTCGCGGCACCGTCATCGGCGGAACCGCCGGCCACTTCTTATCGTCCTCGGTGCCGAAATCAAACGAACTCCTCTTTTCGTGGCGCGCCGACGAGGGAGTTTCGATACCGTCGCACTTGTACTCGTACTCATCATCAACCGCCGCCGCCGACGGCGAAGGAGAACTCTCGTACGCCTCCAAGTACGCGAGCGAAAAAGGCTGCCGCCCCGCGTCGTCGTCGTTTCCATCGTCATCTTCCTCTTCATCCCGTCGCGTTTGAATTTTTTCAGTTAAAACTCGTGTTGGTGTGTTGTAATTGGAATTCGTTCCAGTCTTCTTCTCCTCTCCCTCTTCCGCGCGTTCGACGATAACCTTCCGCCCCAACGATCTCACCCAAGACTTCTTCTTCTTCTTCTTTTTCTCCTCCTCCCTCGCGATAATACTCATCGCTTCTTTCTTCAACGCGTTCAACTTTTCCAACGCGTCCTCTTCGATGGCATCCATGTCCTCTCTCGCGTTTAAACCAATCACGTTCAAAGCGCGTCTGGCATCTTTGATCGATTGGTATTCTTTCATTAATTCTTTCACGAATGAAACCGAAGAAGAGGCGCTCATTGCCTCCTCTCTTCTCTCTCTTTCTCTGTGTGTGTGTGTGTGTGTGTGTATCTCTCGATGGTGATACTAACGCGTCTCGACAACATTTTTGAAATTTCCGTGCTCAAAATCAGGTCTAGGGTTTAGGGTTTAGCAAAAACCCTAAATATACGTTTCACGTTTTCCTCTTGTAGGGATTTGTAGAGACGGAGACAGAGCGCGCGCGCGTTCTTCTTCCCCGCAGAAACACACACGCACACACACACGCAAACGCGTCAGAAAAAAAGCCTCTTTTCTGTTTTATATTCGCGCGTCGTGTCATCATCGCGCGGCACGCAGAGAGTGCACGTCGTGCGTCGCTTCCAATTTTCAACTGTTTAGGGAAATCGCGCGAAAGTGAGACATGGGAAAAAGCGAATCGAACACCACCGCCGCCGCTGCTCGGAAGAAGAAGAAGAAGAAGGTGAAGAACCAAAACGAGAGAGAGAGCTCTTCTTCTTCTTCTTCTTCTTCTTCTTCTTATTCGTCGTCGGACGACGACGACGACGAAATCGACGACGACGACGATAACATCACCTCAGGGCACGACAACAACGCAAAAGCAGGATTGAGAAAACGACGAGAAAAGGACGACGACAAAAAGAACAAGAAGGAAAAAAGCGCGAAGAAGAAAGGCGGCTCGAAGAGAGAGAAGAAGAAGAAGAGAGCGGAAGAAGAGGAGAAGAAGAAGAAGAAGAAGAAGAAGAAGAAGAGATCCGAATCGCCGTCGTCGTTTTTGAAATCGGAGTGGTTCCAATCTTGGCTCGGCCGGGTGTTGATTTACATGTTCGTGCTGGTCGTCGCGCGGACGCTAAAGGGCGCGCGCGAAGGCAACGGGAATGACGGGAAGTCATCATCGTTATCCGGACGTCGAGGTGGGCGAAGGTACGATACTTATGGTAAATCTACGTGCGATGCGATTCAGTGCGATTTCGCGCGCGCACAGTTGAAGCGAATCACGCGAGAGGCGTTTCGAGGGACCGCGGTGAGTGCGTTTGAACAAATAGAGAGTAATAGAGACGGAAGGTTAGTTAGCGGTGCGAATTCCAGAGTTTTATTAGACGAGAGCGGTGGATTTGAAGGCGGAGGAGACGGGGCCGATGGGGGCGCAAGTAGCAACAAACCGTTAGTTCTCGCGTTAGTTTCGGACGATCAGAGCGATTTCGACTCCATACTCAAGCCGGGAAGCTCGCACAACCCGTTCAAAATGGCGGAAAAGAAAGGGTGTTTCAAGCGGTTGATAGTCAACGATCCGTACGAGAGTTCTTTGAAGACGTCGTCTAGGAGTAAAGGCAACGCGAACAGTTTGAGCGACCCGAGAGAGATTGCTGAGCGCAGAGGCGAGATTCAGAAAGAACTCTCGCAATTCTTTTTGGAGTGTGGAAAGAAAACCGGGGGCGGCGTCGTTTACGTTCGCATGGCCAAGCACATAAACGTCAAACTCCTTCCGGCGTTGCTCCCGGCTTTTTCCGAAAACGGCGGTTACACCGTCGACGGCGAGCTCGTGCCGTCGAAAGACTTTGTGTTCATCCTCGAAGTCTTGAAACCAATAGTGGAAAAATCCTCCGCGTTCAGTCGAGAGCGAAGCGAATATGCCAAAGCGTTGAAAAGCGGCAACGAGGCGACGTTTACGCGCATCGTAAAGAGCAAACTCGCGTTTTACTGGGGAGTAGACGAGGAAGATGAATCGCTCTCTGCCAACGCGCTGGCCATGCGACGACGAGTCGATTACGTCGTGCCAGTGAGCGTACTGAACAAAGATATTTAATATTTTGAATAAAATCGTTAACGATATCATCATCGTAGTATATAACTATCGTTTCATATCGTTTCATCTTTTCATATATACCTGCATGTATGTACACGTGTTTCAACCCCCGACGCGACGCGGCGTGCACACACAAAAATCTAAACAAGCGAATTTCGTAAATTTAAAACGGCGTATCGCGCTTCGTTGGTTCGCGACAATCGGCGGTTTCCAAACAAGCGTTCACTATTATCCTCGTCCGTTTTTTTTTCACGCTCTCGCCATCGTTCGTGTGCCTCGTCGTCGTCGCGCGTCTCTCTCTCAAAAACTCTCTTCCTTTTTTAACTTCCTTTCCTCACCGCATCCAAAATCTTTTCCATCTTCTCCGCGGTGTCCACGTACCCGTCTCCGTTATCTTTCGAGTGCACTAACGTCCCGTCCACGGTGACTTCCAAATATCCCGTAGCCGTCGGAGTCGCTTCGCCCGTGATTTTCGCGTCCGGGTGTCTGATGAGAAGAAGAAGAAGAAGAAGAAAAGTCAAACAAATTGTGTTCGTTGAAAGAAAATTGGAAAAAAAAAACGCACTGTGAAAGTATCGCGTTTTGAATGGCGCGAAACTTACTGCCGTACCCTCAGGCGCCGCAATAGACCACGTGCACGATTGAAGGCATTCTGGTGAACTTTGTGAACGAGAAGGCAATCTTGCTTTTCTTCGTTGCGAGCGGTTTAGGTTTCGTCGCCCGGTATTAAAGTTTACGCTTTGAAGCGGGGGCTTTCGACGAAGAGAGCGATGAGGAAGTTTTTTTTTGGAAAAAATATATGTTGTACCGATCAAGGGATGGGTTTCCATCGGTACAACCATCTCTTGTTCGTTACACCATATATATGTGCCTTTTTTTTTGGTGGAGGGTGATTACTCCGTAGAGTACCTGTGCTTGAGTTTCAAATTTTTTGCATAGCTTTTTCGCGCGCTTTGGAAACGACATCCATCAGTTCCAACAGCACTCTTCACTTCTCAGCACTTTGATATTCGGGACGCGGTAAACTTTTGAACGCGATTGAGAAAAAACTAAAAAATTGCTCGAAAAAGTCGCGTCGCGTCCGAACAAGACACCACTTTTGAAAAGGATGTAAAAATCGATTCATTTTGATTCATTGTTCATAGGAATCGTTTATATTCTCAACGAGAAGATTAACACGAAGTTCCCAAAGCTTTGCCGCAGGTTCTATGTCTCCATCATCATGCTCTATTCGATGCAAATAGTGTTGATTGTCGAAGGCAGTAATTGTCGCAGGATAAAACTTCTTGTCAGCATGCCAATATATTTCAACACGCTGACCCACAGCTTTCTCTCGCAACAGCGCAAGTTGGGCACTGACCGATCCTTTCCTCGCTGCTGCAAGTATCTGCAAAGAGAAAAACAACATTATATCAAGATATTTTAATAACTAACTATGAAAGACTTACCCGCAGTTGAGGACAGATCTGACTTACTCGAACCCCTTTCAAGGGCGATGATCTCCTTTGTTGCGTACTAGCTCTTAAAGCTCGTCGGTTGCTCGGTGAACTTACCTCTGACCCATCTTTCTTTGACTGACAGATGATACAAATACCACACGTTACATTCGGAGTGTCGCTCAAATTTCCAATTTTTTGCTGAAGTTTTTCAACTTCTCTTGCACGCGCTTCGCGTATGCGCATATCGCAAAGTTTTTCTCTAGTGCTGTCTTGATTGATCTGCCATTCCAAAGCCATCTCGACTGCCATTTGATACTTTGCTCTCGAAACTAACAAAGGTTGCATCTCTAGCTCGTAAAAATGCTCGCGGAAGGGAAGCATTCGATCCGATCTCATCCATTCGTAAGACTCCTCTGCAAAATAAATGACCAACCTGTGCGATGTAGATGATTGATCAGGTTTGATCTTTTCTATTGCATAGCTCGGAATGACATCTCGGTCTCTATCAAGGTGTAAAGCAATTCCAGGCCAGAAACAATCTTTCTTGCTCACTTTAGTTGGTATCCAAACTAGCTCTCCAGCACACTCACCACCAGCTCGCTCGGTATCTAATTTTGTTTGTACTTGCCTACTTCGTTTGCTATTTTCTTTTCCTGGCCTCTGCATCCCAAACGCTGCGCATATGAAAGGAGGTAATTCTATGTTATTTTCCTCAGCGCGCAATCTAAACGCTGAAAGTTTGTCCGAGTCAATTTCTCGACGTGGTGATAACAAGAATTCACCCAATGGTGTGAATGAAAAAATCTCTGGTGTATCTGACATACGTTTCAAGCCTCGTCTACTGCGCCACAACGAAGCAGTCTGATCATTTTTTGAAGATAACTTGATGTTTTCTGGACTAGAAATAATATTCCATGCAGCCAAGGGCCATGAGCTAAGCTTTCCTTGAAACTCAGAATTTTTTCCCTGGATTCTTGAAAGACCAGGAACTGGCTCTGAAAAATGTATGCCTTCACATTCTCGGGAAAATTTGATCTCATACGGGCTCATAAGACGTTGTCCTATCCATCGAGCCTGTGGAACTGAAACTGCACGGCCAAGCAATTCCATTCGTTTGACGTAGCTCGAATGGCTATCAAGTACTCTCATCCACGGACGACCAGGTCTCTCAAGCGGGAAACAGTTCTCTGTCCATCCTACAGGAAAGCCATTCAAACGTTCTGCATCTTCAATCTCTAAACTAAACGCACTACCCTTACCATCACCAAGATCTTCAACAAGGCACAATCGTCTCCCATTGGATGAAGTAAGAGTGCAAAGTTCGTGGGCAACTGGACCGTACCGTTTCTCAGCAAGGTCAACACAAGTGACTGAAATCTTTGGTGTCACATGTGGAGGTGTCATGAAGCACTCATAGCACTCTGCTGGCGAACTTTTCTTGCACTCTGCTCTGCTCAAATCAATACACTGACCCTTACAAATACTCTCTGTCGAAAGGAGCACGTCTCGAGGATCACCATGAAGAGTAGCGACGATAAATATGCGTTGGCGACGCTGTGGTAATCCAAACGCAGATAAAGAGATGGTGCGGTGAGCCCAGCTATATCCTAGAGTTTCTAGTTCATGGACGATATGCGCTATGACAGGCTCTTGAGGCGGATCAGTGGCAAGGTGCCAGTTCTGCAAGCCTGGAACATTTTCCAAGAGTACCCAAGGCAAGCGTTTTTTGCGAAGTAAGCGAAATATATGAGAGCACAGTGAAGTACGGTTGCCCTGTAGTCCTGGTCGATTCTGATTCATTATGCTCACATCCTAAACATAGAAAGGATTAGTTTGGAGAAAAAAAAGGGAATATGCGCACCTCGCACGGAAAGCCCGCAGCAAGCAATTCAGCCTCTGCAGGAAGTTCGGTCAGTTCAGCTACGTCCCTACGAATCTCTCTTCCAGGGAAATGACGCTGTAACACTTGCAAACAGTGAGGATCCTTCTCTACCTGCAAAATCACTTCGTGTCCAGCCTGTTCCAGACCGTGGTCAAGGCCACCTATGCCGGAAAATAAGCTCACGACTTTCATCTCCGCGAGATGGAAAGAAATTCTTGGGCCTGAACAGAGAGAGAAAGAGGGAGAGAGAGAGAGAGAGAGAGAGAGAGAGAGAGAGAGAGCACACCGCGGCTCACAACATGATCGGGATAGTTTTATATGTTTCGCGCGGCAAAAATGCCAACGTTTGTGAAGGAAAACCACGCGCGTGTGAGAGTGAGAAAAAAGATCTATTATGCATACACGGTGTGATGTTACAAAAGTCATAACCTCTTTTGCTAAAAAAAGGTCCATCTTTCCTTCCGAGCGCGAAAACTTTGCGAGGAAGTGGTAAAACTCAACGAATTTGTCGCGGCGTCATGGGCTTTTTCACGTCTCGCTATTATGGCCTTTTCAATATCTGCGTCGTCGTCGTCGTCGTCGTCTTGGAGAAGATTTCCGTGACCGATGGATTCCAAGTACTTCGCGTGCGCCATTTCCAAGGTGAGACTGGACCTTTCGTGGACAGCGAACAAAGCAACGAAGACGCCCAATACGCAAATGATCGCTTTGGCGAGGAAGACGAGAATATCTCCGAGTAACGACATCGTTGTTTCTTCGGTGATGCTCGCGAGTAAGAATATGCCGTACCAAAATGCGACGATGGACGCTACCGCGGTTTGACGCGCGTGTTGAGGGAACCACTCGCATGCGAATAGCAACGGTAAAGACGCCGCGCCGATGCCGTAGCCAAAAGCGCCAAAGCAGTTACAGAATACAATCACGGACGTTTTCACATCCCCCTCGTTATCGCTACCACCTTCATAATTAGCGCCGTCAACGACGGAGACGATGAAACGCACGCTGTTAGCTAACGCTAAAATGAAAAAAGACGTCACGAGTAAACTTTTTCGCCATTCGTCCACGCGATATGCGCAGATGAGTATGCCCGCGAGCATGGAAAAATACGCATACAAGTACGCCTCATTGACCGCTTCGTCTGTTTCATCTGATGTGAACATATAAAAAGACGACGTACCAAAGCTTTGAATCATAATCAAACACGAGCACACGATTGTCGCTGAAAAAAACTTGGTCTTTGAGACTAAATCGTACCAGCGAAATCGCGAAGTGCTTCCTTCTGGCGACGTTCGATCTAAATCTGTTTTGATGCTCTGCATTTCCTGCAACGATTCGACAGCGTTGGAGTCACTAATTTTCGCGCACGAGTGTTGCGCGTCGATGACTCTTCCTTTGGAAAGGAGCCATCTGGGTGATTCAATCACAGCAACGAACATGCCCATGCACACAGCCATGAATACAAGAACAAACATAACGACGTAGAACTTATCGCTCGAACCGTCGGCTGGTTGGATCAATTTGACTATTTCGCCTATCATAAGCGCGCCTAGAATTGACGCTAAACTAATGCAGAGAGTGATAACACGTCCGCGAATCTGCGCTGGAGCCGTTTCCACCAACAACACGGGCGCAACTGAGTACCACGACGCGCAGGTCATGCCGCACATGCACGCGAATAAAACCGGCACGAATGGAGGTGCGTCGCACAGCGAAGCGTTCGAATTACTCACGCCAAAGAAAAACGACCACAAAGTTGCCGCTGTCCCGGCAGATAGGGATAACATGATTTTTCTACCATACGCGTGGTCTGATAAAAAACCACACGTAATCGCCCCTAGAACAGCCCCAAATAACGCAATCGCTCGAAACGCGTTGTCGTTGCCTTCGTCCTCGTTCTCTACATCGCCAAAAACTTTAGCATTTCCTCTCGGATCGAACAAAGCGTAAGACACTCCGCCAAACCCGAACGATGACAACGAAATCATCGCAAATACGACCGTCATTCTCGGGACGCATCCAAAGTAAGCTCCCCCGTGGATATCTCGAAATACGATATCTCTCATGTTGTTCTCGTTTTGACTCAATTCCTCTTCGCCGTACAAAGCTTTCGTCGTTTCTTCTAAATACTTCGACATCTCTTTCTCTCTCTTTCTCTCGTATCGTTTTTGTTCTTTCGCGCTCATCGTACTGGACAAACCAAACGTGACTGCTTTCCCGTCTGACTCTCTCGGCGAGGACGACGATGCCGCCCCCGCCTCTGTGGGTCTCGACTTCTTCACGTTTTCGTTCGTGTTCTGTATCGTCTCCCAGTCATCTTCTTCTATCCCGGCTAATAACACCCTCGGCGACGAAACCGTCGACTTCGTTCCGCTGGAACCCACCGACCTCGGCGTCGTCGTCATCGTCGAAGCGTCGTCAAAGTCTACGTTCGAACGCGGAGAAGAAGAAGAAGATCCGTACTTGTGAAAGTTCCCGATCCTCCTAGATCCTTCGATGATACCGGTACCTTCTCGACCGCTCTTTAACGACGACGACGACGACGACGACGACGACGCACCATTCGACGACGAAGCGTGGTTGCTGCTCCTGGTTGAATAATTTCGTTTCCTCCGTCCCGCGAAAAATGACCCGAACAGAGACGAATTCGTCTCGTCGTCTTCGTCGTCGTCTTCGTCTTCGTTCCGGAACCGTTTCTCGTACAATCTGATTCGCTCGCGCTTACGCGCCGCGGTTGTTTTACTCCTTCCTGGAAAAGCATATACGTTCTCGTCGTTTTCTTCGTCTCCTTCTCGTCGATGAGATAAAAAACTTTGCCGGAACCTTTCCGCTTTCTCGCTTTTCGTCGTCGTCGCGCCTTTCGGTGAGCGTTGCGACATGTGCGCGCGCGTCTGTCTCTCTCTTCCGCGGCTTTTTCCTTCTCGCCGTCGTCTCTCGCTCGAAAAAAATGTCGACGCGTGACTTTATGCGCTCGCGAAGAGGGGAACACCTTCTTTGCGCGTCTTCGATGCATTCATCGTCGTCGTCGTCGTCGTCGTCATCGTCATCGTCATCGCGCGCGCGTTTCTCTCGTCGACGGAGCCCGCCAACAACGCGTTTTCTGTTTGAGGCGCTTTTCCCCGGGAAAACTTTTAAGATACGATTTGATGTCTTCATAACCCAAAAGCTTTATCGCGCTTTGATCGATTCGAACGCGACGTAAACAAGCGCGCCGCGTTTCGTTCGAGCGAGAACAAACGCACGCGCGCTTTCGCGCGAAAGTTCTGTTTTTTATCTCTACTGGTTTCTTTCTCTTTCGTTTCAAAGACGCGCATCGTTTAAACATCACGCGGGCTGTGCGAGGAACGCAACTGTTTTCGTCGTCGTCGTCGGCTTTGCCGAGAAGAGCATCACCGTCACCGCTTTTAAAGCGGTCCGTGAAACCACCGCGCTTTCGAAAACGACCGAGACGAAGGATACGGTCGGCGGCGATGGATGATGATGATGATGATGATGATGATGATGATGATGATGCTTTACTACCATCACCACCACCGCGCGCGGTGAGAAGCGCCGAGAGACGAAAGAGAGAAGAGGCGCACAGACTCGACAGAGAGAAGCGAAAGGAAGGAGATTCCGTGCCGAGATACTACCTGGACGCGCAAACCGCGTCGGATATCGACGTCGCGCTGATGGATCGCGAGAAACACGGGTGGTCCATCGATCAGTTGATGGAGCTCGCCGGTTTGTCCGTCGCGGACGTAATATGCGACGAGAAGACGACGCAAGAGTGGTCGAGAGCGATTATTTTGTGCGGTCCGGGAAATAACGGCGGCGATGGGCTGGTCGCGGCGAAACATTTAGCGCAAAGAACGTGGTCAATTGACGTGTGGCATCCAAAGTTGACCGATAAGGCGATTCAGTCAAGAAAGAATGGCAGCGAGGGAGAGAAACCGTGGAAAAACGAGGAGCTCTTCATGGGACTCTACTACTCCTGTAAAGCTGCGGGTGTGCGCTTTTTGCAAGAGGATCAATTAGATCTGGTAGGTACGCACGCGACAGAGAACTTCGAAAGGCCAAATCTACTCGATTACGAACTCATCGTCGACGCCATGTTTGGTTTCTCGTTCCAAGGCGCGCCGCGAGAGCCGTATAAACAACTCCTCAAAGCCGTGACGAAGACCCAAGAAATAGTAAGCGAAATGTCCAGGGACGGACCAGAGGCACCCGTGTCGCCAAAGGTCCTAAGCGTAGACATTCCGAGCGGCGACGACGTAAACGAAGGACCAACGAAGTATTCCATCCACCCAGACTTCCTCGTTTCGCTCACGGCACCGAAACTGTGCGTTCTCCGACGCGCGGAAGGCGATCGTCGTAAACACCCGTGCCGCCACTTTCTAGGCGGCCGCTTCATATCGAAAAAGTTAATCGATGAGTTCGCAGATCGCATCGATTTAGAACACTGGTATTACGCATACTTGTCGGACGAGGACAAAAACGTCAAGCAATACGCCGATCTCGGTTTCATCGACGACGACGTAGAGTCGTCGTAATAGTTTTACAGTAATATTTTTGAAATCCACTAACAGACAACAGACGGATATTTTTGAAAACATCCACACACCTAAACTATATAACATGGTCGAAGAAGAAGTCTCCGCGCTCGCCGCGCGCATACGAAGACAACAAATGTTACTATCCTCTTCTTCCTCAAAACGAGCGTTTGCTGGAGCAGTCCTCGCCGACGCCGCCGCCGACGACGAGAGCAACGTCGCCGCGCGGGAACGACATCGACATCAAAAGCAACTGGTGATGAATTGGAAATTGGAAAAGCAGGAGGAATTGAAAAAGAAAAGCGAGATGGAGTTAAAGAGGAGGATGGAAATCGAAAGGACGAACGCTGAGAACGAGAGAAAGGACCGGAAGGCGAGGCAGATGCGGATTTTAGAGCGCGAGAGGAAGAAGCGGGAAAAAAGTTTGGAAGCGTTGCGCGAGAAGGAAAATGTTTCGATTTTGAAAGAGCATCACTCGCCTTTGGAAGCGCTGGCGAGGAGAAAACGAGACATGGATTTCGCCAGACACAGGTACGAGATGAAAACGAAAGAAACGAAGGAGAAAGAAGAACGAGACGCGCGAATAGCTCGCGCCGCGGAAAAGTTTCGGCCGAAAGTGTTCGGATGTTCCGTGTTGAGAGCGGAGACTATTTGCACTCGAGAGAGGATGAAGGCGAAAGCGGATCGGAACGAAGCGGCGAAAGCCAAGGCGGAGAGTTGGTTCTTGCCGACGAATAGCGTCATAAAGTGATTTAATCACGTATTTTCTTTTCTAGTATTTTGTATGTTTTGCGCGCGTGTATTTCTATTTCTATATGTAAATCAATCAAACTCTCTCCAACTCGGCGTGGCGCGTTTCTGACTCTCTTTGTATCGACGGAGCATCTCCACTTTCCAATCAATCTCTGGAAGAGCGCGAACGGCACTCATCGTCTTTACCGGATTCGACCACGGTCGTTGACCGGGAAGTAACGCGTTGTTGGCTTCCAACATGGCGTTAAATAGTTTATACTCTTTGACGAAGACGTCGAATAAGATGGTCTCGTCTAACTCGTTCGGAACCGGTGGATGATACATCTCCAATCGGGCCGAATGCGCGAGCGTGTCCGCGGAACATCGCGAAATGCAACTGAGAAAATTTAAAAATCTCGCAAAGTCGTCTCGCGACAAGTTTGGTATGACAGCTAAAGCGTCTGGAGCGTATTGTGGCGACATCGCGGCGCGTTCCATATCCAATAATATCTTCGCAATCGCGCGACGTTTCTTTCCAAGAAATTTCTTTTCAGCCGATGCGGCAGCGCTGGGACTGATTACTTCCATCACAGAAACGCTCGCCGGTCGTTTGCGTCGTATCTCGTGTTCCTCTAGTTCAGACGCTTCTAACGTTCCGCCGTTTTCTTCTTTTTCTTTTTCTTTTCCTCCCTCTTCGCTATCGCTATCTTCCGAAATGTGCTCTACTTCTTCCATCAACTCTTGCTCTACATCAACGCCGGCTTCGCTGATTATGGTCTCCACCTCTCTCTTCTCTTCTTCATCGCTGCGCTCGACAGACGATGGGCGTTGGCGCTGTGAGAATGCGAAACTCCCCAACGGGCTTTGAAAGAAATGTTTTCTCGGCGACACCGGTGGCGTAGACGCAGTAGATTTCGTCTCTGCTGAAGATATAGACATCCTGGAATCCTCGTCCATGCACAACAAGGACACGTATGGCTGCCCAAATGTGCCTCGTTGCTCGAACTGTTTCCTACCTTTCGCCACTTTACTGTACCGTTCTGCGTATTTTCCGATACCTAGCGTGAATCTGGTTGGCATGACAGCCTCGGCGATCCAAATGGCCAAGAGGGTCCACAGCCGAGCGGTTCCTAGTGTCGAATCCGTATTCGTGCGGTAAAAAACGTAATACCCAAACAGTATGTTGGCTAAAGTTGTGAGTTTGATCACGCTGGAAACCATATACGTGGACGACATCATCAATCTAGGTGGTTTTCGCGAGACTCGTAGCGTCGTGTACTTGTTCGCCCAATATTGAGTAAACAAAGCGGCGACAGCAAGCAGATAGCCAACAGGTAACGCTTGACCGTATAAGTTTGCCATCGCAAACGTTTTACAACACTGCGCGTACATCTCCGCCAGCGGAAAATCTGGTGGCGAGTACAGATAATCCATCGTCGCTTGCGTCTTGGCAAACGGCGCCAGAAATTTTCTCACAAAGTATCCAGGCGAGAAGATGAAATGCCCTAAAACCATTATATGTGGCGTGAAAATGTTGAACAGTTGCAAATAAAAGGCTTGGTCGACTAATCCACCGGACGTGTACCACTCGCAATCGCCATCTGACTTACCGCACGGTGTCACCAAAATCGGAATCGCGCAGACGTTCAATGCGTGGACTAAAACTAGTTTGCCCAACAACATCGTGTTCGCCATCGAGTGCGATTTGTAGCGCTCGTAGTGGTTGATTCCTTTCGCAATTTGCGTCAAAATGACGTTGATGAGCGAAATGGTCAGCGCGGATGTGATTTTAAGCACTTGCAAGACGTTCTGATCGGCATCAGAGATTGAAACTTCACCGCCATTCAAGGCGGTTTTCTTGAGAATGTCCAATCTTATTTTCGTTCTCCACCGTTCGGCGTACCACTGGGCAACGCAAAATGCGACGAGACTCCCACTCATGATGAAGAATGCGTGCACGTGTCTATTCCTAAATAATCTATTGTGGTTGTTATCTTCATCACCACTTCTGGAGTTAAAACCCATGTTCCCCCAGATAATATCGGAAGGTTCCGGCGCTCTCTCGACTACGATTGCGGTAGTTCCTCGAAACTTTGGGGCATCCGGTTCCTTACGAAGCTTCCGTACAAACCACTCTTCGGCATCTGAAATATGATCAGCTACGCACGCCGACGCGCTCACCTCGTAATTAAAGGTAACGATCGCTTGGCCGGTGTTTTCCTCTAAAACCTTTGTTTTCTCAATCTCGCGTATTTTCTCTTTCATCCGTTCTATTCGTTCATCCAATGCCGCTAAATTTTTCTCCGTCGCTAGTTTTCCTTGCAAAATAAACATTCCGTAGAGAAATTTCCCGAAAACAGATTTCTTCTTCGCTCTTCTTTTCTGCGGATCGTTTCCAGCATTTATTTGCGCCGCCATCTCCGCACGTCTCAAACGCAGACGACATAACTCTCTTTCACATTCCACGAGCTTGAAGACGTTTTTCATCAAGACTGTGTTCGCAACCTCACCGTAGTGAGTAAAAAAATTGCCAACTTCCTCTCGCGTGGCGTCCTTATCCAGGAACCTTACCAACACGGAGTAATCTCCAACCGTCATTGTTTCCGCGTCGTACTTTAAAAACTTTTCCGATTGCAGTTTTTGGTACACGGCGTCAAAGATAGTACACGCCAAGACGACTAAAATTTCAATTATGAAAATGCCCACGTTTAAGGACGGTTTCGTGTCGAGCTCTGGCGAAGCGCTTTCCTCGCAACACATCATAGAGCTACTACCATCCGTAACGTTTTCGTCCACAAATCTGCAAGGTAAAATCATATCGCACACCGCACTCTCCGTCGTCGTTCCCGTAACTACGCTCTCGTACTCCGCCTCGTCTTTAGCCGTGAATTTACACGTCGTCGGACAGTTATAAAAGCTCCTCGCTTTCGCATCTTCGCACTTGGATCCAGGCGTCGTGCGCAACACGAAATTTGCCACGTTCGAGTAATAGCTCTTCAAACACTTAAATGTTGAAAACGACGATGTCGTCGTCGTCGTCGTCGTCGTCGTCGTCGTCAAGGCTACTTGTAAATCGTACGCGCCGGAAAGTTTCGATTTTTCCACGTTGACTATCGTCTCGTGCAACGTCAAACAGCTCAGAATCAGGCACAAAACGCCCACTAAAACCAACGTATCGAAGAACAAACCCAAATCCGCGGAAAATTTCCCGATCGACTCGTTCGACGCGGATAAACGAAACGGTCTCGCCGAGTGAATATCTCGCAATCCTCTGAAATCGGTGGAAAACTCTCTCAGTTTCTGCAAATCGGCTCTTTTTTCCGAAAGAAATGTGGAGAGAATGGACTCGCGCTTTTGTTCCGCCAGAACGTCGTCTTCGATGCGTTGCGGTGGCTGCTGGTCTTCGACATCGTTCTTTTGTTCTTCTTCTTTCTTGGACATGGCTGCGATTTGATGATGCGCTGCGCTGAAGCGCGCAGCCGCGAGGAACAAAGAATGACGAAATATATTCAGAGCGGTGGTGGTAACTGTATCGGTATCGAGTTATGCGTGCGTTGAATTCAATTATGTGCATGTTGTGTATGATGCTGACCTTTAAAAACAAACAATAAATAGTTTAAGCTAAGTGATGCGGCTATATATATATATAATGTGCCATTTATTCTTTATTTACCGGACATTCGCATGGCGATGTCACTGGATAAATCCCGCGATGGTCGGTCATCATTCTTCTCCACGACTTGTTCTTGCTTCTGTTCCGGCTTCGAGGCAGAATCGACGCTGTTACTATTCAACAACATCGTCGTTGTCGTAGAACTTGGATTCCACATGCGCCTCGGGTAGAAATTTTGAATCAAACTTCTGAATCCGCTACCCAAGGAGCTTGTTTCCTCCAACTTCTCCTTCTTGGCCGTGAGCTTTTCCGTTCTCGCCTCGATGTTCTCCATCCATCTGGACGCCCAGTTTTTCTTGTACTCTTCTTCTTCCAGTCGCTTCTTTTCCTCCTCTTCCAACCTTGCTTTTTCCTCCGCCGCGGCTTTTTCTTCCGCCTCTTTCTTCGCTTTCTCTTCGGCTTCTTTCTTCGCCTTGCGCGCGGCCTTTTTCGCCTCTAATTCCGCCTTCGCTTTCGCCTCTGCTTCCTCCCGCGCTTTCTTCTCCGCGAGCTCAGCTTTGACTTTCTTCTCGTGTTCGAACAACTTCTTCGCGTACGCTAACGCTTCGTTTTTCTTCTTTTCTTGTTTTGCGATTTCACCGAAGTTAGTCAGCTTGGATTGCGCCAGTCGCGCGGATTTACTTTTCGATTTGGTGGACGAAGAAATCTTACTTTGTTCTCCCTCTTGTCCGTTTTTGTTCTTCTTTTTGCTGCTCGAACCCGATTTGATTTTCAGTTCGTGTTCTTCCATATTTTCTTCTTCGTCGTCGTCTTCATCGACGACCTTCACCCACATCGGTTTCTTCGAGTGTCCTCCTTTCGTGGATGAAGTCGAAGCGGGCGCCTTTGTTTGTTCCTCCTTTGCTTTCGCCGCCGCGATGGCTTCCTTGATCGCGTTGGTGTCTTTCTTGTGCTGCAAAAACTTCGCGATTGCTTCTTCTTTCATCGCCGCGAGTCGCGCGTCTTCGTCTTCTTCTTCATCTCCGCACTCCTCGCATTCCTCTTCCTCTTCTTCATCTCCCTCCTCCTCCTCTTCTTCGTCTTCTTCCGATTTCTCTTCAAACTCTTCCAAAACTTCCTTCCCGACTGGCTGCCCGGGCACGCACGTCTTCTTCGAGTACAAATCCTTAGCCGGCGTGTCCGAAATGGATTGAACGTAATCCTTCGTCTTAAACCTACAATACGGCTTATTTGCGTCCTTATAATCCACGTACGCGTCGCACGTCTCCGACTCCGTGCAAATCTCCTCGCACTCCTCCGCGGATTCTTGATAAACGAACTTTTCGTACTCAGCCCCCTCGTCGGTTGCTTCTTGCGCCGGAACCCACTTGTTAAAATGCGGCACGTAATACGACGTCGCCTCCAGCTTCTTATACGAATCTCTCCCGATGTAGTCTTCCATGTCGTCTCCATCCACGGCGGTTTTAAACTGGCAATACTTCGGGTACTGGTCGCCGTAATCCACGAAGCCGACGCACTCGGCGTCTTCGTTACATTTTTGCTCGCACTCCACGGTAGAGTCTTCGTACTCGAGCTTGTACGCTAAATCACCCTCCTCGAAGTCGCGCTCTTTCACGTTCGTGTCCGTGATCCGTATGTACGTTTGCGGGCAGATTGGATTTTCGTCCTCTTTTTTCTTCTTTTCTTTCTTCCCGAGGTCCAGGAGGTGACTTTTTTTCTTGTTCTTCGAAGAAGAAGAAGAAGAAGAAGAAGAAGCCGCGCGATGCTTTTGCTCGTGGTGCTGTTCACGCCTCGCGGCACTCGCGCTCGAAGAAGACGAAGAAGAAGAAGCGCGCTCACTACCACCACCGAGCATCAAAACCGCGCTTTTCCCTCCGCCTTCCGTCGTCTTGGTCGCCGCCGCCGCGAGCGTCAGCAGCGCCACCGCGCCGACCGCGACTTTCGCGTAGTACGACTTTCCAATTCGCACATTCTTTTCTCCAAAATCATCATCATTCGACGAAGACGACGACAACAACAACGGCGCCTGTTCCGCGTTTATCGACGTCATCTTCTCAGATTGTCGTTACACTTCTTTGCCTCTTCTCTCGTCGGTTCTCTCGCGAAAAGATCTTTATTACCGCCGCGCGCGAAGATGATATAAAACACCCTTTAACAACAACGAGAGAGTCCAAAAAGGTGCGGGAAAACGCGGCCCCTTTTTGCGTTTACGAGCGAAAAAAAAAGTGCGTTTTTAGGGTTTCAAGCAAAAAAAGAAGAAAAAACGCTCACGCGAGAGAAAAAGAAGAAGGCAAAAAAATGTCGCGCAAACGCGCCGTCGCGACGCTGACGGAGTCGTTGTTGGCTTCTTTACCGCCCCGGCGACAAAGACTAACGCTCTCCTCCTCGACGGGTGGGGGGGGACTGGCGGCGACGACAACATCAACGACGAGTATCATCGGGAGTAGTAGCGTCGGTAGTAGCGACGACGACAGCAGCGCGAAGAATGGTCCAAACGGCGCTTTGTTTCCCCGTCTTCTCGTCGTTCAAAGGAGAGGCATTAGCTTTCATTCCTCCGCGGGAGAAGAGGATGACGTGCGACGAGAGAAGTGGAAGCGCGAACGACGAGGACGACGACGGACGATGATGGACCAGGCGACGACGGCGCGGTGTTATTATTCGACCGAAAAGAAGACGACGACGACTTTAGAAGAGGATAAAAAAGAGGAAAAAGAATCAACGACCGCGAATCCGTTAGCCGGGATGATGTTCCCTTGGGAGCGCGCGGTGCTTTCTTCCGAGCGAAACGAAGGTCCGACGCCGTGGTGGCACAAACTGTATTGGTTCGTGTTTGCGTTTTGCGTTTTGTTGATCGCGTCGAATCGAATTCGAGAACAGTTCGAACAGACGAACGAGACGGAGAGAAGAGAGTTAGAGTTGAAGAGAAATAGGCGCGCGATGGCGCGAGCGCTCGAAGGGCGCTCGTTCGTCGGGACTCGAGAGTACGATCCGAGGACGGATAGTTTAGGCCCACCAGGCGAAGACGAAGAGGAAGAGTCGGATCCGTTCGAAGGGTTGGAACCGCACGAGATTGCCGCGTTAGTCGCGAAAGAGGCGCCAGATGGTGACGTGTACGCGGGATGGTCGCCGGAGGAGATTCAAGAGTACGAAGAGAAGAGCAGAAGAGAGAGAGAGAAGGAGAAGAAAGGAGTGTTTGAGATGCCGCCAAACGTCGTTTCGAAAAAATGAAATCTAATAAAATATAGGATAACGAGTGTAACAACACAGCTCGCGTGAGAAAGTCTCCGCGTGTATACTATTTCATGTGCTTTTATTACCATTCTCCAATTTTCTATTCTCTTCCGCGCCGCCGTTTTCTATTTTTGCATCGTCATCCTTTTGGTCGTCATCCTCTATCCCGTTCAGCTTGTTCGCGAATTTATTCAGCGCCCTCTCGCTCGGATGCCCGAACCAACATCCGCCTTCGCACTCGCAGTCGCCGCCAAACTCTTTCGGCACGTGCTTCAAATCAATCTCTTCGCTTATCTTGGCTCGCATTTCTTCCACGCTATCTAATATGAATACGTTGTCTAACGTCTTCGTCGAGGCTAACGGGGCAACTAAAGCGTAGACGAATCTAAACGTCGAGCTCGGTTTACACAAGTACACTTTTCCGTGTCGTTCGCATAAAAACGCGCTTCCAAACTTTGCCATATGCCTCAAGAATCCTAATACCTCAAAGTTCAACTCCCCGGCGCTAAATTGAGAAACGTCGACGATCCGTGTGATCTTCCCGTCCGGCCACGGTCTCGAGTCTACCTTATCGAACGCGTACGTCGTCACAAACGCGATGTGTTCTTTCACCGGCGTCGTCGGGTCGCTCTCGAATCCTCTCGCTTTCATCGCGTCGATCAGTTTCTGCCACCCAGAAGGCCGCTCCAGCTGCAACACGTGTCCATTCTTCGTGATCCCGTGGAACGCGTGGCCGTAGTTTTCTTTCACGCTCGCGTAGTTCGGGCACGGGCGGCACAATAGCGTCTCGTAATGCACCTCTTCCTTAAATTTGACGTGCCGTTCGTATTTTTGCAACTGTAAGTCCACGTCTCCGTTGCACGTGTGTTTGAACCGAGTCGGTAAGACGGACGGGTCGGTAAACATCCTCGTTCCTTTCGATGCATCGCCATTTTCGTCGCCAACGTTTTCAGTCTTCGAGGCGAGGGTAAAACCTCTCCTTTTCGCATTCCTGCGTCCAGAAGCCCTCGTCGTCGTCGTCGTCGGGTTTACGATGCGTTCGATCGCGTCCAACACCATCGATCGGAACGAATCCAACCCGTCGATGCCGCGAAGGGAAAGCGCGAAGAGAGACGCGAAAAGGTTGGCGATTTTCGAGAGCATCGCGAGTGGGAAGATGGCAAAGACCTGGAACCACAAGCCGGAGAGCTCGAAGAGCGAAGAACCGACCGAAACCATGATTTTAAATGTTGTATGTGAAAGGTAAAGGCGCGCGCGAGGTGGATTTTTTAAAATGGAGAAAAGGTCATGCAAACAAAAAAATGTCTCTCTCTCTCTCGCGGACGCGCGCGCATGTAACGATGATACAAAGACTCTCTCTCTCTCTCTCTCTCTCTTTCGAGATGTTGTTGTTGCTTTTCACGGCGTCGCACATCGAAATCGTCGGTTGCTCTCGTCGTCTTCGTCGTCTGAGTTTATGAAAACGTCCTCTTTGGCGTCTCGCAATCTCGCTCGGTGCTTTTCGTTTTCGCGGTGGAACGCGGAGAGCAAGACGACGGCGGCGACGGGGAAATGGTCGCTCGCCCAAACTGTGCGTTGGGTATTCTTTTTCTTCTTCGTGCGCTCGTCGAATTCGATGGTGTCGTCGTGGTATAGCGGCGTGGTTTCGTTGATGTCCAAAATGACTTTGCATTTTTGCACGCGTATTTTGGGCTCTAAAAGGAGTCGCGGTCGTCGTTTACTCGAAGAAGGTTGGTCGTTTTGCAGCGACATCGTCTGCTTCCTCTTCTTGAGCGTTCTGATATTCCCGGTGATTTTCGGTCGGAGCGTTTCGCCTCGAACGAAATAGATGTGATCGATGTGTCGTTCGTGTCCCACGGCTTGCGCTCGAACGTAGCCATTCCCGTTATTGACGGCGAAAAGACCTTGCGCGTGTTTCGCTTGCTTCGCCATTTCGTCAGAAACGTGTTCGCTATTCGCCGGTCCGTTCCAGTTGTGCCAGGTAGTTCCGTTTAATCCGCCCGTGCGGATGCGCGGAGTTTCGTCGTATTTAATGATCCCCGTGTAATCCGAAGAGTATGCGTTGAGAGGTGTCACGGTTGGTTCGGACGCGGCAATGATTGGATTATCCTCGCTCAACGCTTCGAAGCAATCGACAAAGTCGGCGTGCGTTTGCTTGTGAAGCGCAGAAGATTGCAAACCATTAGCTCGCGGTCGAGAAGAGGCGGAGAAACTCGTCGTCGCCACTCCTGCTCCCATTCTTCTCGCCGCCGCTGCCTTTGCTTCGTACTTTTCAACGATGCTCATCGCCTTTCCGTTATTGATGCTATTATTATTGTTACTATCTTCCAGAGATACTTTTCTAATCTCGCCGTTTAAAACTTTTACAACCTCGGCAATTTTTTGCGAGTTGAAATCGCCCATTGCAAATATCGGCACGTCCACGCCGAACGTCACCTGTAACTCCGCGACCGCGCATCTCACGCACTTCGCTATCGATACTTTATACGGAATCCAATCCCAATCGTGTCCAGCTGGTAAATGCACGCTACACGCGATGAAAGAATCGGTCTCCACCTGTTGATCCGCCTCGTTTTTTTTACTCGCTTTATTCCTCAACATCACCCACGTCATGGGAGGCAATCCAAACGGACAGTCTGAGTTCATCGGGACTTTAAACCGAAACATTCCGCCATCGACAAACTCGAAACGATCTTCTCGCCACCACACGTTGTTCAAATACCCGCTCTCGGGGTAAAACGTTTCCTCCTTCTCTCGCTCCGCCGACTCCGTTTCGCCGCCTTCTCCATCTCCCTCGCCGCTACGCAAATATCTCCGCTCGTACGCATCTACCTGTTCATTTTCCCCAGGCAACAGCGTCACAAACGCTTCCTCGTTCGGCTTTAACTCTCTGTACATTTGCTTCACCCGTTGGACTACCTTCCCGTTGCAAAAGTGCGCGTATCGCGCGCGCTCTCCACCTCCTCCTCTGTAACTGTCATCAACGCTCTCCATCACTCTCAACAGCTCATCGCACATCACTTTCGTATCTTCTTGCGTACAAAACACGTCCGGTTTTTCCGCCCGTATCGTCTTCGCGACGAGCTTCACTCGTTCCGACCACTGCGGCCCGCCGTGTCCTTTCCCTTTCCCCATAGCTTCGTCGAACTTCAAATTCCACGTCAACAGTTTCACTCGGAACGCGTGCGGCGTCTTTTGAAAACATTTCCGGAGGAGCGTTTTCGACGTCGCGGCAAAGTTCACGAGGGCGGTTAAATCGAGCTTTTGGAGGATGGTGTGCAAGATGTCCTCGCTCAAAACGGAGAGTCGGTCGGTTTGAGCGTCGTTCTCATCCTCGCGCGGCAGCGCGCTTGGAGTTGGTATCATTTATTTTTGTGAAGAGGAGCGGAGGAGAATTTCGAGATAAAAAGAGAAGAAAAGGTGCTCACATTGATACACAGGCTTACATAAATAGGCTATTCTTTCTAAACGCAAAACAACTTTGTTTGCGCGCTCTTGCGAAATGTCTGAACCTCTCTCTTTGTCACACGAAGGGCGTCTTCTCGCACCTCTGGTGTAACGACGTCAGCAGATTCTTCTTCAACTTCCCGTCGTGTAAGATGGAAAGTATGGACGGGTGCCCTTCGCCTTCTCTCTCGTATTTCAACGCCTCGACTAAGACGACGCCGCAGAATTGGAAACAGTTTTTCTGGAACGTTTTTTGGACCTCGGCGCGTTTAGAGGCGGAGAACGAGGCGTATTCGTCCACGGTGCATTCCGTGAACGGGTCGAGGTGGTCGTTTTTGATCCAGACGGTGAGGTAATGGGTGGAATCTTGAAGCATGATTTTCGCGCGCCATTTATAGCCGCCGTTACCGTTGGGCTTCAGCGCGATGGATTCGACGCGAGTTATCCACGCGAGTAAATTAAACACGATCGTGCGTTTATCGTCAGGTTTGCCAACTTTAGCTCGACGGAGACGTTTGATGCAAGAGATGTACGACCACAGACCGTTGGTGGCGTTCTTTTGAACCTCGACGGCGATGCGGAACTCCTCGGATTGGGTCAACGCGGATAAGCTTCGATTGGTGGAGTTGGTGTTTGTAGTCGTCCCCGTAGTGGGCGCATCGACGGATGTTCTATTGCCATCGTTGTTGTTTTGCGTCGTTTGCGTTGGGTCCTCAGAAGAAGAGAGGATGACGTGTTTGCGACGAGTAGGTCGCTCCACCCGTGCAATTTGTACGTCGTCATCATCAATCTCCATTTCTTCTTCTTCTTCTTCTTCTTCTTCTTCTTCTTCTCCCGCGACTTCTATTTCTTCCACATCTCGCCCCATGCCACCGTCTTCGAGTTGTGTGTTTGGAATAACCTCCACTTCGTCCGGTGCACCGTCTTCATCTTCGTCGTCCAAGTCTAGTTCTATGATTGCGTTTCTATTTTGTTGATGTTGTTCTTCTTGATGATGCTGTGCTGGCTGCTGATGCTGTTGATTTCGAGGTGTATTTGGCGGTGCTTGTTGTTGTTGTTGTTGTTGTTGTTGTTGTTGTTGTTGTTGCCGCTGTTGCTGTTGCTGTTGCGCACCACCGCTTCTCCCCCACGCCGCTTTCTCGCACGCCTCTCTCCTATTCGCGCTTTCGCCGGTCAACTCCTCCGGTCTGTTCGGCTCCCTCCACTTCTTCAACATCCTCTGCCTCGCCGCTTCCAATCGCATCACTTGCCCGCCCAACACTACTAACCTATCCTTATCGACGTACAAACACCCATTCACAACCTTCGGATCTATCAAGGCGACTTTACATCCCGCCTTCGTCTCCACCGCGTCCAACGCCGGTATCGCCGAGTACTCGTACAACACGTATCTGTGCTTCCCATCCGTCGCGTTCATTTTCAAACACCTCGATTGTAAATTCCTAAACCCGCCGTTATTGCTACTGCTAGTATTCGCGCTCTCGTACCGACTGCTAAACGGTTTCCCGACATCCGCCACCTCGTCGATTTGCAACGCGAACCGTCCCCGCACAATCGTCTCGTGTCTCTCTTTTCGTTTCAAATCCTCCGGCGACGGGAGCACCGTGGAACCGTCGCACGCGACGTTCACGTCCGCGTACATGAATTGGTCGTACACGAGCGCGAGTTTCTCATCGACTGCATCTGCATTATTATTATTATTATTACCACCGCGCGCTTCTTTCAACGCGTGGAAACACTTCGCCACCCACTGGAAGCGCACGCGCAAACGGAGCAAAGATTCGAGCGCGGCGTGAAGCCGTTCGATGAGGAGCACCTCTTGTTGGTCTTCTCCTCCTTCTTCTCGTTCGCGCATGGCGTGAAAATATTTATGCGCCAAAATCCTGCTTCCGTCCGCGACAGCGCCGCCGCGCGTTTCTTTTCGATGGACAAAGGTTCGCGCGCACGAGGATGTTGCGTGTTATGACGCGTGAAG
>Ga0255753_1000609_pt1 | contig 45949 bp, 38 predicted proteins | sample 041ome_10_FD_179953 | JGI IMG/M metagenome (GOLD analysis project Ga0255753, IMG submission 179953) | Coastal salt marsh microbial communities from the Groves Creek Marsh, Skidaway Island, Georgia - 041412US metaG (version 2) | ecosystem: Environmental > Aquatic > Marine > Intertidal zone > Salt... | reverse complement strand
TAGATTGAGAAGGTGAATACCAATAGCCAATCCAAACATGTAAGCAATGAGAACTAGCCAACGTTCACTGTACGGCTTTTCATGATGCTCGGACCACTTCAGAGCTAACCACACTACAATAGCCGTAAAAAACATAGACATTGCATATACTTCAGCTTCTACCGCATTAAACCAGAATGTATCGGTAACAGCAAAGGTTAAACTGCCAATGAGCGCCCCTCCATAATGGGCGATTTTATCCCCTGATGTCCATTCATTGACATTTGGTTTAAACTCACGGATAAGCCTAACAACTATTAGGTAAAGTAGCATAACTGTAAGTGCTGAGGAAAGTACACTCATAAAGTTAATGCTTACGGCTACGTACTCTGTGGGCATAAACATAGAGAATAACCGACCTAAGATTGAGTAAAAGGGAGCCCCTGGTGGGTGATTTACTTGGAGCCCATGTGCTACTGCAATGAATTCCCCTGCATCCCAAAAACTAGCAGTAGGAGCCATGGTTAAGCTATAAATAACAAGGGAGATGAAAAAGGTAGCTAGAGCAAGCCACTTATTTGTTTTCTGATGTGAGTCAAACATTTAGTATAATCTTACAACAATGATGATTGAAATTGGTGCAACATAAAAATAGATTGTCGCAGCCTTGTATACGTACCCTTAATGATAGGGATAGCGTTGTTTGAATCAAAACAGAACAAGGCTAATTGACATAATTTAAGATACCACAGTCTAACAATAATTTCTTATCAAAGACCAAAAAATAGATGCAAAAGATAGAAGGGAAATCTGAAAAAAAACAGCGTTTTTCAACTAAATGGGGTCTAATACTTAGTGTACTTGGTATCGCCATAGGAACAGGTAATATATGGCGCTTCCCAAGAATAGCGGCTCAAAATGGAGGGGAAGCTGGAGCAGGTGCTTTTTTAGTAGCCTGGATATGCTTTTTATTTCTCTGGTCTATACCGCTTATAATAGCTGAATATGGAATTGGAAAGAAAGGGCGTAGAGGTATTGTTGGATCCTATGTAGCAATAGCAGGAAAAAATAAGGCTTGGATGGGGGCATTTATAGGCCTTGTCGCCACCGCCATTATGTTTTACTACAGTGTAGTCGCCGGTTGGTGTTTGTATTATTTATCACAGTCACTTCAATCTGGGCTACCTAACAGTTATGAGCAAGCGATGGGTGTTTGGAATTCTTTTCATGCACAGGGAATACCCGTATTTACTCACGGAATAGTCATGCTACTAGGTTCTTGGGTAGTTATCAAAGGTATTTCATCTATAGAGAAGGTGAACAAAATATTAATTCCACTACTTTTTACCATTTTATTGGTTTCGTTAGTTAAGGCGATAAGTTTACCAGGCTCCTGGGAGGGTATTCGATACTTATTTACCCCAGATTGGAACACGTTAACAGAGCCAAAAATTTGGCTTGAAGCACTTACTCAAAATGCGTGGGATACGGGCGCAGCTTGGGGGTTAATTCTTACCTATGCCGCCTATATGCGAACCCATGATCGGATAACTGTCAGTGCATTCCAGACGGGAATTGGGAATAATGTTATCTCATTAGTAGCTGCTATCATTATTTTTTCCACGGTTTTTGGAACCTTGGGAAATAGTATGTCAAATGCTGAAATTTTAAAAATAATGCAGAATTCAGGACCAGCGGGCACCGGTCTTACATTTATTTGGATGCCACAGTTATTCGCAACTATGTCGGGTGGCGGTATTTTCTCTATTTTATTTTTTCTGGGTCTAAGTTTTGCTGCATTTAGCTCTCTCTTGTCTATGATTGAGTTGGTCGTCAAAGTAGCTGTAGACTCAGGTTTTACCCGTAAAAAAGCAACCATCTTAACTGGTACGGCAGGTTTTGTGTTTGGACTCCCATCCGCTTTGAATCTTACCTTTTTTGGAAATCAAGATTTTGTTTGGGGGGTTGGTCTTATGGTTTCAGGGGCGTTTATCTCTTATGCAGTCATTCAATATGGTGCAACAAGGTTCCGAGAAGAATTAGTACATCAACCAGGGGAAACTAAACCATTAGGTAAATGGTGGGACATTGTCATTACCTATGTAGTACCCATTGAAGTAATCACCTTACTTGGATGGTGGATGTATTTAAGTGTCGCTGAATACGCTCCGGATGATTGGTTTAACCCACTAAGCCCATACTCATTAGCCACCATCCTAGTACAGTGGGGCATAGCCTTGTTACTCGTTAGATTGGCACAAAATAAAATTTGGCCCCATAAAACTTAGATTAGAAAAACTTTCAAGACAAGATTCTTTAACATGATCATGTGTAAAACTTAGAAATTACGCTCTAAGGGAAAGTTCACTCGTTCCACTGCTTCTTGCTTGAATAATCGTATGCCGAGGTTAAATCCAACCCACACTTGATAGTCCGTATTCTTTATGGATGGGCTCCACATAGAATACCAAGTTAGGTTATCAACAGAACCCTCCTTAAGTATATTAAGGCTGGGACCTGCATAGATTGAAAATTGGTTGTTCGGCATAGACGAGATTAAATAGCGGTAGGTGAATTGTTTAGTATTTTGCCTATGCCATTCATCCTCCATGTATTGATATAGAGACAACTCATGGGTAACCGTCCAATTATCCTTAGAAATTCTTGAAAAACGATCTCTCATATCGAAAACAAGACCAATAGAGCCTCCTAATTTAAACACATTGCTTTCTTGAGGAACAAAGCCCACACTAATTTGATTATATACACGGTGAGTTCCAGTTGTAAAACCCATATCTAAGAACCCACCATCAGAGTAGCGGATATCTACGTTTTTTCTTCCATTACCATACCAACTAACCAGACCGATTGAAGCTCCGTCCATCTCTTCGGCAACATTTACAAAGCCTACATGAAGGCCTGTTATTGTCTTTTGAATATTCAGTGGACTTATACTAAGTCCCGTAAAATCATTTGATAAGGTTGCAACTCCAGATAAGCTTAAACCTTCTATTTTTTTAGCAGCGTTGACTCCTCCTGTTAGTATGAGTCCTTCTATAAAATCACCACTAACATTCGCAAAACTTGACATTATTAGCCCAGATTGATCTTCAGCAGATACGTTCGCAATACCTGCAATAGTTAAGCCATCTATGTCATCATTACTTATATTTGCAATACCCGCTAGGTTAAGCCCTTCGATATCTTCATTGGTCACATTAAATCCACCCGCCAGGTTAAGCCCCGTTAAATCATCTTGGCTTAAATTTGCAATTCCAGCTATGTGCATTCCACTTAGAACACCTGCACTCACATTAAGCCCTGCAGTGAGCTGCAAACCCTCAGTACTTGTTTCCGAGATGTTTGCAAGTCCACTAAGTTGAAGCCCTGACATTGGCCCTTGGGCATAGTTGGTAATACCAGCGATATTCAAACCTGACATTTCTCCTAGTGAAACATTACCAAGTCCCGCTATTTGAAAGCCATGAACATAGTTCGTTTCTACATTATATAACAAACCCAATTCTCGCCCATCTAAACCACCATGAATTCCACCTATAATATTAATCGAATATTGTGCAGTATACTCTTGGGACGTATTTCCATTCGTACCTAAACTATTAAGAAAGGTAACTCTCCACTTTGTATAGGATAGTGTAGAATCTCTGAATTGGCTTTCAATATCAATTAATTCACTTGTGAAATTAGTATTATTTTGGGCGGATACAGAAGTTAAAATTGGGCTCAGAAAAGCACTTAAGACAAGGGTTACAATACAAATATTTATCTTATTCATAGGATCGAATATACTTTTGATTCAAACAATTTATACGATTGGAATCGTTAAAAGTTCCTTACCATCACTATCATATTCACAGTTCTTTACCACAGTGTTTGCAGAACAATGCATCCTTCTCATGGTCTTGTTTACCACATTCTACACAACGGTGTAGCTTACGAGTGCTTCTGGTCATCTCATAAGTTACAATTCCAGTGGGTACCGCAATAATACCATAGCCCAGTATCATAATTATGGCAGAAATAAATTGACCGAGCGGTGTAATAGGGGTTATATCTCCAAAACCTACTGTTGATAGGGTAACAATAGCCCAATATATGGAAATGGGAATGTTACTGAAGCCATTTTCCGGACCTTCAACCACATACATAATGGATCCCGCAAAGACACATATTATCACAACGGTAAACAGAAAAACCAGAATTTTCCTTCTACTTTGCCATAAGGCCTTGGTAATAAAATTAGCCTCCGATAAATAATGAGCTAGCTTTAAAATTCGGAATACTCGCAGTATTCGAAGAACTCGTATGGCTATGAGATACTGCGTACCTGGTATGAGAATGCTTAAATAGGTAGGTAGAATGGCTAGGAAATCAATAATCCCGTAAAAGCTAAACACATATTGCTTAACTTTTTTTACTGTAGCAATTCTGAGAACATATTCCACACTAAATAGTAGGGTAAAGAACCACTCTAATTTCCATAATAAGTCACCGAAATTAGCCCTGATACCCCCAATGCTATCCAACATTACCACAGCCACACTAAATGCTATAGCTGCGATTAAAACAATATCGAATAATTTACCTGCAAAGGTATCCGAACCGAATATAATTACATGTATTCTTCTTCGAATTCCCTTTTTTTCAGGAATGTTTTCTAGATCAACCTTCATCCAGTAACTCATTCCACATGGTCACTTCTTTTACTTGAGAAAGAAGTTCATCGGTTGAACCAATTATTTCGACTTTCTCGATGGTATCACCTTGTTGTATGCTGTTTACAACTTCTTGGTCTTCTGAACTAGCAACTTGACCAAAGATAGAATGACGGTCATCTAGCCAAGGTGTTGCCACATGTGTAATAAAAAACTGACTCCCGTTGGTACCTGGACCTGCATTTGCCATGGATAATTTACCAGGCTCATTATGACGTAATGTAGGTGCAAATTCGTCTTCAAAGCGATAACCAGGACCTCCTACACCAGAGCCCAGAGGGCAACCACCTTGAATCATAAAATCAGGAATTACTCTGTGGAAATTTAAGCCGTCATAAAAGCCACGTAGGCTTAGATTAACGAAATTGGCCACGGTTTTTGGAGTATGATCGGCAAATAACTCGAGATGAATAATGCCTTTAGAGGTATGAAGATTTGCTTGGATGGACATAATTTAAAAGGATCTAGTATCGTGATTTATATTTAATTGACAAGATAAGATAATCTTAACAACAAGTATATAGAGTCTATGCCAGGGTTTTGCTCCCCAGTTTGTGCATTTGAAATATGATGGTAAGCTCCCCCAAACGAAAGTACATATTGTTTTCCAAATGCTTGCTCAATAGTTGATTGTAACTCAAAATTGAAATTTAATCGGCGACCTTTGTCCGTTGGAAAGGTATAAGGCATAATAGTAAATCCACCATAAACCGTATTTCGCAGGTGTGTTGTTTTGTTAAATTGAACAGTTGAACTTAACCCGAAGGGATCTAAAGACCAGCCTCGGATAGTATCTAAGCTTCCACCGGCATCGCGCTTGGAATAAGTGTACTCTACAATGGGGTGTAGTCGTGCGCTGAAGTTTAAGTAGCCAATAAAAAAGGGAACGGTATTGGGCGATATATAACCAATACTAGTTCTCTGTGAAGAGGAATAGGGAGTTTTACCCAAAAAAATATACGAGGTTGGGGAAAGCGAATATTCTACAAAAAAAACATTATTCTCTGTTCTTAGTGTTTCAGCTACGCTCGAGTTGGTCTTTGTCTCCTGCGCATATACCCTGGTTGATGTATACCCAACTAAAACAACACAAATAGCTATTAATTGTAACTTATTAGCGAATGAAATCACTTGCATTTTTTCATTCCTTGGTAGGTTACAAAAGAATATATCCTCATTTATTTTTCTTCATTTGAAACACCCGATGGATGGCAAAACCTAGGCGTATATCGCCATCCCAGAAGGAATCTGAGGTCTGTTTTATTATGTATTGTTCGGTAAAAAGATACCCTGATTGTAAGAATAATTGGAACACATGTCCACCTGTCTCTATTTCGTAACTAAAACCCCAATGATGTGTGGCTTCTGGATCAGAAAGTAAAGGCACGGTCTCAAATAAAAGTGAATTTCTTTCATTTAATTGCAACCTTCCCAAAAATAGAGTGCTAAACACGGTGTGTTGAAGAGGACTATTATTCTGTGATAAAAGTGTGTTAAAATGAGACAAAGAAGGACTCAATTGAAGTGTGATTTTTCTACCAAATTGACGGGCAACCAATAGGCTACTGTGATAGCTAAGTCGTTCAGTGAAGCTGTAGTTAAACCGACGCTCTTCTAATGTTTCTAGCGCAGTATTAAGGTAAAATCCAATGCTCACTGGCCGGCTATTTGAACTATTTTGTCGATAGGGCATCCACTTAAAACGCAGATCAAACACATCGTCAACGCTTGTCCTACCTATTCCTAGACTTACATTCTGCGCAATACCAACATCTATGCCAAGGTGAACTGCTGCATTATTATCTAGACCAAATAAATCACCCCAACCACTACGAATACTCCCAAATGAATGCGATATGGCACTCTGTATTTCACCCTTAGGAACAATACTAACGGTTTGAGCTGCTACCAATGAAGTACTTAGGAATAGTTCAGGATCGGGTAAATTCTCAATCGAACGCTTCCGTTCCATTTGGGCTTGTGTTGATTCTACTACTAGTAGTAAAAGGAAGGTGCAAAGAATTGATTTCATATACTTTGAGAATGAAATAAGGTTAAAAAAGCATTCATTTACTGTTTGTCTAGCCGTATATCGATGGATATTTTTTGGATTTGATCGACTTTAACTATTAACAAGGAGGGAGGTACTATATTAAAATCATCCAAACGAATCTCCCAATTCGCTTTTAGATGTAGGGCATTTTGTTCAACGGTAATTTCACCCTCTACATCAAGCTCCCGGGTTACTCCGTGAATGCTAAAATTACCACGGGTTCTAATCGTTTGTGGATTTAAATTTGTTAGATCTACACTATCCAAAAGGCTTCCATAAAATTCAGCAAATGGAAATTTCTTTGTTTCGAGTGTTAACCTCATGTCTTTATCACGTTTTTTTATACCACTATCCAAGGTCTCCAAATCCAAATAGAAATCAACCGTATGATCGGTTAAGTTAATAAGCCCCGTCAGCTGCTCACTTGTACCTGTAAATTCATATAAGGGAACACTAGAGGTGAAATTAGCTGTGCCGTTTTCTGCATAGTAGCTTTGCGCCAATAGTGGAATTGGTAAGTACACAAGCATAAGAGCCAATGTAAGGTACCAGCTATTGCTCGATTTAATTGTTTTTAGCACCTTCATTGATCCATGTTTTAATGATTTCTATTTCGTCACCCGTTAAATATGGTCCCCCAGTAGGCATTTGCTGAAGCTGGAATTGCGGACGTTCTAACAAGACATCATATAAACCGCTATTTTCAGCATCCCCTGGAACCACGACCTTTTCCTTCCAATTATTGCCAATATTATTCATAACTGCATCATAACTATCCAAATTTATACCCGCGGTATTTCCATGACAAGAGACACAATATTGCTGTAATATAGGCTGAACCTCATCTTGAAAGGATACATTTTGTACTTGCTCGCCAGTAATTTCTTCGACATTTGTCATACACTGTAGACTTATAATGCCGAATATGGCAATGAATGTATTAAAATGTACCCTAAACATGCATTTATGAAATGGAATAGTTGACTTATTCATACATGATCTTGAATAGTTAATTGTTTGAAGGACTTTATTATTTTGTTCAACATTATATTGTGATACATAACAGTCTTAACTAGTTAAGATACTTAATCGATTGAATAAACCATCAACTAACATCCTAAGGTCGTTATGGAAAAAGAATCTGCCAAACTATTACTTCGTGAATACATAACAACAAATTCTCTGATAAATCATTCACATATGGTTGCGGTAGCCATGCAGGCATACGCCCAAAAACAAAAGAAAGACGAGAAAAGCATTCACGATTGGTGGTTGTGTGGTTTATTACATGATCTCGACTGGGAAGTCTATCCAGATCAGCACCCAATCTATGCGGTAGAGCACATATTCCCTAAAGTTGAGCTCTCCGATGAGATAAAACATGCTATTCTAGCTCATGCCCCTGATCGAACCGGTATAATAGCTGAGTCTGAAATGGATTGCTATTTATTTGCTTGTGATGAGTTATCAGGATTTATACATGCGGTGTCTTTATTGCGACCTACAGGGTATGAAGGAATGAAGGTGAAATCGGTTACAAAAAAGTTAAAAACTCCAAATTTTGCTGCGAATGTTTCACGTGACGATATACATAAAGGAGTGGAGCTGATAGGAAGCACCTTAGCCGATCACATACTTTTTCTGATTGATGTATTTCAAGAAGCTAAAGAGAAAAATCTTATTGAATAAATTTTTAAGATTATCTTGTTTTGCAGTCCATTTCCATTTGAACTCATTTATCGTATAAATTGAACAATTTATGAACACCTTTATACCTCAGATAGTCATTTTATTTGCTTCCTTTTTATTGGTGTTCACACCTAGAAATTATATGCTACACTCAGATAGTTTCATCGAAGAATCACTTTCTACTGAAGATGATATATCATTATATATTGAGCGCTCACAACCAATGGATAGTGTATTAAGCACATTGGCAAGAAAGGGCTTAACCATAGACCCTGAAATCTTTGATTGGGCTAGGCGTTTATCGGGCTGGAGGTCGGTGCCGAGAGGTCATTACCTGGTAAACAATAGTGGTTCGTTGGATCAATTATTGGAGAAACTTGGAAGGGGCTTGCAAGATCCTATAACATTGACTGTACTACCTGGGCAGAATATTCAATCAATAGTTGAGCAATTCGAAAAGCAGAGTATCTATCAACAGGATGATTTTCTCGAGGTTCTTAACGATAGTACCTGGTTAGCTTCGGTTAATTCTGATACTGACAGAGTAATTGGGCAATTGTATCCAGAAACCTACCTAGTGTATTGGACAGATCAACCTAAAACGGTCATCGGTCGCTTAATTAAAGAGAATACTAAAGCATTATCTACCTTGATAGAGGGGGAGCCGTTTACATCAACCCGATGGGAGGAGGTGATCATTATGGCCTCTATTATTGAATGGGAGTATAAATTTGAGGAGGAGAAGAAAAGGATAGGTGGGCTTTATTGGAATCGATTGAATAGTAATATGAGGCTACAAGCAGATCCAACAGTAAATTTTGCGTTGGGCGAACGAAGAAGATTGTTGTACAGAGACTACAGTTTCGAGCATCCATACAATACGTATCAAATTAATGGCTTACCACCGGGACCTATCACCAATCCATCCTATACTAGTTTGGAGGCAGCGGCTCGGCCGGAACGGCATGACTATCTGTATATGGTGGCGAGTCCTGAAGGCACACATACCTTTAGTACAAATTATGAGGATCATCAGAAGGCGAGTAAAATCTGGAGAGACTGGATTCAAGAACAGTATCGAATCAAAAGACAACGAGAACAATCAACGCCTTAATAGAGCTAGTTATCCTCATCTTGAGTAGATAAAGAGGGGATATGCTGTATAAAGACGGATGAATTTATATGAGTGTTGCGGAAATCGATTGTGAAAGCGTGCCCTTTATAGGGAGATGAGGTTTTTATACGATTTTTTAAAGCCTTAGGATTTTTTACTGCGTATAGTTCGCGCATAACATAATGCGCTACATCGTACCCTATATAACTAAAATTGGTGGGTGAGCTACCATAGCGAATTTCGTATGATGTAGTAAATTGTTGGGTTTTGGTTTGAGTGGTGTCAACGGCATACCCTCTACTGAAATAAACATCGGTTTCTGGTAGTCTACTGCTATTAATGCTTACACCACCCCATTCCTCTGACCCTAAAATATCTATAGTACTTTGCATAGCTTCTAAGTCTGTAAGTAGGGATTCGATAAGAGTTTGAGCAATAGTCCCTGTAAATGGGGCGTAAACCGCGTCAATAATGGTTACGCTATCTAAGGTATCGGTGGTGAAATATTGAGTAAAATCTGTGATACCATACCCTAGTTCTTCGAGATTTTCTATAAAGTCGTAAGCTACAAAAGCTCCTAGTCGTTCTGACTCTCTGAGAAAGGAGTGGGCTGCCGCTTCCCCTAAACTCCCTTTTTCTGCCAGAATACCTAGTGTATCGAAGCCAAGGGTTTCAACTGCATATCTGGCTAAAATAGACCCCTGAGAACTAAAGCTAGGATTTACTTGAAACATATAATTATTGTGAAGATCTAGACTATCGGCATTGGCTAGGGGTAGAAATAGTGGAATCTCATATTCTTCTGCCAATGGGGCATATAGAGGAGCCTCATTAGAGAACAGTGGACCAATAATAGCATTTACCCGATCACCTATTACTAAGGAAGAAATTTGAGTATGAGCAAAATGTTCAATTTCTGAATATTCAGTATCTACCTGTTCGCCCGCTGAGAGCGTATCTGTGGTCGATTTGTAGATAAGGAACATTTTTGCGTCTGGGGTGTTGGCATTGAATTCTTCTGCTGCAAAGGACATACCTTTATATAAATCTTGAACTACGGCATATCTAGGATCTTCCACGGAATAGGTGGGTAAGAGTACTCCTAAACGATAATGAAACCCATCTGGTGCACCAAACTGTTTAGCCGGATTATATCTACTTCGGTATTGAATGGGTGTGGATAATTGCCGTTCAATTCTACTTAGAGTTAGGTTGTTACTTTCTCCTGACGCTAAAGCCAATTCTTGTAACTCTGAATAAAAAGTGTTGGCAAGCTCATATGGTATAACATACATAAGCTCTTCTAGTATACTGGCTTTAAGCTCAAACGGATAATGATTAGTGAATAATTGGGATAGTGATGAAGGACTCAGGAATTCTAAAATATCGTCCACAAACATAGAGGCTCTGCGTTTCTGATCTGGGGTCGATGTAGAAAGAATAGATACATTAAATGCCTGCTCTAAAGCACTAGCATAATTACCGAGATAGAAAAGTACTCTAGACTGGGCTAAGCTTGCCTCGGCACTCCACCAAAGGGACTGCTCAGAATTCGAAGCATTGATCAACGGTGATAGGAGAATTAGGGCTTGGTTGTATTGACCTAAACGTACATAACTACTAGCGAGGTAATAATATTCTGCATCGGTAACTGGAGAAGAGTATTGCTGAATTATTACACTATCTAAACCCTGTTCATAAAGAGATAGTAATTTTTGATTTTGAGATAGTGAGGGGACTGTTTGAGCGTCAACTGGTTGTTGTGATAAAACCGTCACTAACACAGATAAAACTACAATCAATAACAAATAAACAACCGATTTGTTCATAGTTAAACCCATTTTCCTTTCTTATCCATTATTCCCATTCAATAGTAGCAGGTGGTTTAGAACTAATATCATAGACCACTCTGTTAACTCCGTTTACTTCATTGATAATTCGATTCGAAACTTCTGCTAAAAACTCATAAGGTAAGTGTGCCCAATCTGCGGTCATACCGTCGGTTGAGGTTACTGCTCTCAATGCTATGGTGTACTCATAGGTTCTTTCATCGCCCATAACACCTACACTTTGTACTGGCAGTAGAACCGCTAGTGCTTGCCAAGTCTGCTTATACAAACCAGATTCAACTAGCGCTTCTATAAAAATTGCATCGGACTCACGTAATATATGCAACTTCTCACGACTAAGCTCTCCAACCACACGAATTCCTAAGCCAGGTCCAGGGAATGGATGCCTGTCAATAAAATGATCGGGTATACCTAAAGCTCGACCAACTACACGGACCTCATCTTTAAATAACTCACGAACTGGTTCAATGAGTTCAAGTTTCATCTTATCAGGTAAACCACCCACGTTATGATGTGATTTAATGGTGGCTGAAGGTCCTTTAAATGAGACACTCTCTATAACATCGGGGTAAAGGGTGCCCTGTGCTAAATATTTAAAAGCATCGATATTTTTTACCTCTTGGTCAAAAACATCAATAAAGGTTTTACCAATAATTTTTCTTTTTTCCTCAGGGTCGGAAACTCCTGTTAATCGGTCTAAAAAAAGTTCTGACGCATCAACACCTTTCACGGGTAAATTAAGTTCTTCTTTATAGAGTCGTAGAACACTTTCAAATTCATTTTTTCTCAATAAGCCATTGTCTACAAATACACATAATAACTGATCACCTATAGCTTTGTGCAGAAGCGTTGCAACTACGGTAGAATCAACTCCGCCTGACAATGCGCAAAGTACCTTATCATCACCAACTTTACTTCTAATGGCTTCGGTTTGTTCTTCAATGAAAGAAGAAGCAGTCCAATCCCCAACTAACCCACAGATGCCAAGCGCAAAATTCGAGAGTAATTGAGTTCCATATTCTGTGTGAGCTACTTCTGGATGAAATTGAACCCCATAGATTGGTTTAGAACGATGCTTAATGGCAGCAACATGAGCATTCTTAGTCTGAGCTATGATCTCGAGATCTGAATCTACCTCTTCAATGTGATCACCGTGTGACATCCATACGACTGAATTCTGAGGAATATCTTTAAGTAAGTCTTGAGCATTATTTACAATAAGATGAGCGCGTCCATATTCTCTTTTTTCCGCTCGTTCAACCGATCCGGGTTTTAAGGTGTGGGAGAGTAGTTGAAGACCATAACAAATACCTAAAATTGGAGTGTCAAACTCTAAAATATCAGGCTGAAGATGGGGTGCATCAACGTCGTTTACACTCATTGGACCACCAGAGAGAATGATACCGGAGGGTTGAGGTGTTGAAACCTGAGCTAAATCGACATTATACGGGTGTATCTCACAGTAGATGTTGAGTTCCCTAAGACGCCTAGCTATGAGTTGAGTGAGTTGGGACCCGTAGTCTAAAATTAGAATCCATTCATTGTGACGGCTCATGCTTTTAAATAAGTGCTTGATAGGCTTCAGAATCTAATAATTCGGCTTTTTGATCTGGATTCGAAATGGAAATTTTGATCATCCAACCTTGACCATAGGGATCGTCATTCACTAATTCAGGTTCGTCTTCAAGAGCTTCGTTAATTTCGATAATTTCTCCATCTAAGGGAGCATAGAGATCGGATACTGTTTTTACTGCTTCAACAGTACCAAAAGTATCCTCTTTTTCACATACATCGCCCACATCATTTAATTCGACAAAAACTATATCCCCCAATTCGCCTTGAGCGAAATCAGTTATGCCAATAGTGGCTGTACCATCATCATGAATGTGAACCCATTCATGATCCTTGGTGTAAAATAGATGATTTGGTGTACTCATATGGTGCTATTATTTTATGATTAGGCGTTTTTTTCGGCCTTATAGGTAAAAGATGTTTCTAAATATTTGGTGCTAACAGACCCTTTATTGAAGTTAGGATCGTCCATCAACTGTATGTGATAGGGAATAGTTGTTTTGACTCCCTCAATAATGAACTCTTGTAAAGCTCTACGCATCTTTATGATTGCCTCTGGTCTTGTCTTAGCAGTAACTATAAGTTTTGCTATCATTGAATCATAATAAGGTGGTATTCGGTAGCCTGAATAGACGTGGGTATCTAGTCGAACGCCTTGCCCTCCTGGTGGATGAAAAACGGTAATTTCACCAGCAGAGGGTCGAAAATTAAATTCAGGATCTTCTGCATTTATTCGACATTCTATGGAGTGACCAGACAAGTTGACTTGATAATCTGCAATAGACTTTCCAGCGGCCACCTTAATTTGTTCTTCGATCAGGTCATATCCAGTAATTTGTTCGGTCACAGGGTGCTCAACTTGTATTCTCGTATTCATTTCCATGAAATAGAAGTTGAGATCATCATCAACCAGAAATTCTACTGTACCCGCACCTTCATATTGAACTGAAAGTGCTGCATTTACAGCGGCTTGGCCCATTTTTTCTCGCAGAGCTGGAGTTACTAGGGGAGAGGGAGCCTCTTCTAGTATTTTTTGATGCCTACGTTGTAACGAACAATCTCTTTCCCCGAGAGAAATAGCGTTGCCGTGTTGATCGGCTAGAACCTGAATTTCAACATGATGTGGATTTTGAACAAAGCGCTCAATATAAACAGCTGGATTATTGAAGGCTGTCTCGGCTTCGTTTCGACACATTTCGAAGTTTTTTTGGAGCTCAGAGGCATTCAAAACCACTCTCATCCCACGCCCACCACCACCTGCTGAGGCTTTAACTATTACAGGGAAGCCAATGCTATCACAAACCTTTTTGGCGTCTTCGTAATGGGTGACAACTCCATCACTTCCTGGAACAACGGGTACCTTATTATTGATCATCGTTGCTTTAGCTACAGCTTTATCACCCATGGAAGATATAGCTTCGGGTGAGGGACCAATAAATTTGATATTGTGTTCTTCACAAATTCTAGAGAATTCTGAATTCTCTGCTAAAAACCCATATCCTGGGTGAATAGCGTCTGCATTTGTAATTTCTGCAGCAGCTAATATGGAGGGAATTTTTAAATAACTTTCTTTACTTGAAGCTGGCCCAATACACACCGCTTCGTCAGCAAACTTAACGTGTAAACTGTCTTTGTCTGCAGTCGAATAAACGGCAACCGTCGGTATACCCATTTCTTTGCATGTACGAATTATACGGAGGGCTATTTCACCTCTATTCGCAATTAAGATTTTGTTAAACATGTAAACTAGTCTTTAGATATTGAAAACAGTGGTTGACCAAATTCCACCGGTGTCCCATCTGAAACTAATATTTCGGTTATCGTGCCTGAACAGTCTGATTCAATTTCATTCATAATCTTCATCGCTTCAATAATACAAAGGGTTTGACCGGATTGAACCTTATCACCCACTTTTACAAAGGGGTCCGAATCAGGTGAGGGTGCTTGATAAAAGGTACCTACAATGGGTGCCTCAATGGTATTTGCAGCAGCAGCAGTAGTTAAATCAGCCGTGTTCGACGATTCAGTCTTATGAGTGACAGCCGGAGCGGTAGGCTGAGCAATCATCGGTTGGGTATAACTGACCTGAGATGTTTCAGATAGTTTTTTCACTTTTATTTTAAAATCACCCTCTTCGATGGCTACTTCGTTTACATCGCTGGCTGCAATAAGGTCGATAATCTTTTTTACTAGTTTTAAATCCATAATAAGTAGTTAGCTCTTTCTAAATTAATGTAGGAGGTAGATAAAACGGACTAATAGATTATTAGATCCGCGCACTACCAAGAATTTTTATAATGACTATGTAATTTTATATAGTCTAAGTTCAGTAATTTTTTTATTTAGCTCGTTCTAAGTAGGTTCCTGTTCTTGTATCTACTTTGATTAACTCGCCCTCATTTACAAATAAAGGAACATTGACCACCGCACCTGATTCTAATGTTGCTGGCTTAGACCCACCTTGAGCAGTGTCACCTTTAACACCGGGGTCTGTTTGTTCCACTTTTAAAACTAAATGAGCCGGTGGTTCTGCATAAAGCACTTGCTCATCATCTGCATTGAACAAAATAGTACAGTTTTGGCCTTCAATTAGAAATTCTTTGCGTTCTACTTGATGAGGGAAAACAGGAATTTGCTCAAAAGTAGCATTGTTCATGAAATAGAAAGACTCGCCATCATTGTATAAGTATTGATATTCTCTGGTTTCAACCCTGACAGCTTCTGTTTTTTCGCCAGAACGCCATGTTTTATCAATATTTTTGTCGTTTACTATACCTTTTAACTTTGTCCGGACGAAAGCGGGCCCTTTGCCGGGTTTTACGTGTTGAAATTCAGTAATGGCATATAACACACCATCCATATTTAAAACCATTCCATTACGGAAATCGGCAGTCGATACTTTGGACATCTAATAGTATTGGGTTGATGGATATACAAAAATAAAGCTACTTAACCTGAGTAACAAGTTTTAAGCAAATTAAACTATTTATAGGAAGTTGCTAATGATGTTATACGCTATAGCAGCAGGGCAGATTACATATAGAAAAACGGGCCAAACTTTTGCAAATAAGCTTTGTTTGATGGTTGGAAAGCCGTGTTCCAACTCATTCAATGCTTCTTCTTTCTTCCAGACAAAAGCTATAAATAAACAGATAAGTAATCCCCCTATAGGTAAGCCTAAGTCACTAAAAATATAACTGAAACTACCGATTAAACTAGTCTGAAAGGCTATAACTACTGAAATAAAGGTTACTCCCAGTCCTACTAACCACGCCGCTTTGGATCGTTCCATTTGGTGTTCGTCAATGACATAAGACACGGGGACTTCTAATAATGAAATGGTGGATGTGAGTGCGGCTATGCTTAATAGCAAGAAAAATACCACCCCAAGAGTTACCCCCACAAAGCCCCCAATAGTATGAAATAGAGCTGGTAAAATCTGAAATACCAAATCAGTACTCGACGCAAGTTGATCGCCCACAAAGATTTCTATTCCAGCGCTTCTAGCCACATACATAGCTGGTATAATGAGTAAACCTGCTAAAAAAGCAATCCCTACATCGGCTAGTGTGACAAAAGCGGCTACCTGAGGAATATTTTCTTTTTTACTCAGATAAGAGCCGTAGGTGATGAGCGCACCCATTCCTAAAGACAGTGAGAAGAAGGCTTGCCCCATCGCTGAAAAGATTAAATCCGTGGTAATACGTGAAAAGTCTGGTAATAAATATTCTCTAACCCCATCCATAGCACCATCCTGGGTGAGAACGTAAAGGATCATAATGACAATAATCCCAACTAGAAGAGGCATCATGGTCTTAGTTGCCTTTTCAATACCATCACTAACACCACCTGTGATAATCTTGATGGTGGCCAACATGAATATGACTGCCAGTAAGGCATTTTTCCAGCCGTTTCCTGTATCTGTCAGTAGATCGGCCATTTGAGTCCAACCAAGGAAATAAAATATTTCTTCAAATGCATAACCAAATGCCCAACCAGCAATAACGGAATAGAAGGAGAGGATCATCACTCCACAAATGACGCCCCATAACCCAACTAAAGGAAAAAATTTATTGTTACTTAAGGCTTTAAAAGCTCCCACTGGATTACGTCTAGAAGCTCGACCTATGCTTAATTCAGCTACCATTACAGGAAAACCAATTAAAAAAGTACATAACAAATAGATGATTAAATAAGCGGCACCACCTTCAGTTGCTACTTTTGTTGGGAAGCCCCAGATGTTTCCTAATCCAACGGCAGAACCCGCCGCAGCCAGTATAAAACCTAATCTAGAATTCCAAGATCCTCTTTCTGTAGATGTTTGTATAGCCAATGTAGACTCCTATTTTAAATGATTGTGCTGAAAATACTTTAGTTAGCGCTGTCTTGCAATGTAGAAATTTCTGATAAAAGTGTGTAGTATACCATTCAATGCTTTTGACGAAGTAGTATACCCGAGGAATAGGGTACCGAATAGGAAGCATTCACATATTCTCCGTCGGGTACAAGTTCATCCGCTATTAATACCTCCCATTTACCCTCGGGTAAAATAATTTCATGGGATTTGGTTCTGTTGCAGTTAACGGATATAAAATAAGTGTATGGGCTATTAACCGAATGACCATCAATAGAGAAGGTTATGTGTAATGGATCTTGATAAACCTTGAACACAATAGTCTCGGCATCGGAATTTTTAAGGGCTTTATTTTCATTTCTAATTTCAATAAGCCGTTTATAATAAGTAAAAAGCTCCGTAGAACGGTCTTTTTCATCAAAATTAAGGTAATTCACATCACTATCTTTGTTGTAAGAATCATGATCGTAGACGGTACCTTGGTTATCATTAGAAGCTAATGCTTTACTTCTTGCCCATTCCTGCCCCGCGTGTATCATACAGATTCCTTGACTTACAAATAGCATAAAGCCCGCTAATTTTTGCAAACGAATTACTTCCTGTTCAATCCCGCCTTCGATATCCTGCTCTGTTTCTGGTTGATCGTCTGGTTCATGGTTACGACGATCATATTTTAGTGCAGTACGTATGAAATCACCTAATGTATACCCATCATGGCTCTCCACATAATTAACCGAATGTGAGGAGTGATGAAACAAACCTTGATTATCTGCTAATAAAGTACCTCTAAAAAGATTTTCTATGGTATATCGGTGTATACCTTGTGGCCATTCACCAAACAATATTCCTCTTTGATGAATTGGATCATAGCCTTTAAAAGTATTTCTCAACTTATCATTCCATGATGGCCAGTTACGCTCAGAAAAACCGGTTGGTTTGTATTCGCCACCCCATGGCTCAGCAATTAGAATAACCCCTGGATGGATAGAGCGGGCCATCTCAGTCAACTCATCAATACATGACCAATCCAATATACCGGCTAAATCGAACCGAAATCCATCCACTTTATATTCCGTTAACCAGTGTTTAACCGATGAGAAAATCAGATTTTTGGTTGCCTCTTTGGTTGTATCTAAATCATTTCCTGTCCAAGAATCATTCAGGTAATTACCCTGATGATCTAATCGATAATATCCACCTTTATCGGAATATTTTAGTGGATTTAAATCGTACTGGGAAGCATGATTATACACCACATCCATAATTACCGCAATACCTTCAAGATGACATGCTTTTATAAGGGATTTTAATTCATACTCAGCTCGTGGATTGATCCCAACAAGGGCCAAATGGTCCGTTGTAGCCCCTGAAGCATACATAGTTTCCGGAGCATGAAAAAACGAGGTCATGTAGCCCCAATAATTAACAGAGGTGGGGTTCCATGTGTTTTTTAAACCGCCTTCAATTCGTTGTTGATAGGGTGGTTCATAATAAGCAAATTTCTGAAGGGGTAAGAACTCCACAGCATTTACCCCTAACTGCTTGAGATGATGTAAACCACCTTTTCTAGCCTCAATAAAATCTAAGTATGTTCCTTGATTTTCTGTTTTTGCAGATGGGTGCGCTACCAAATCTTTTATATGGGCTTCATATATGATTAAATCACTTGGGTTTTCGAATAAAACTTGTGTGCTTTCGCTCCAATCAAATGGGGTAGGGCGTTTGATTAAGGCCTTATAAAACCCCAAATAATGATTGGTATTTGCTACATAAAGAGCATATGGATCCGCTATTTCAAAATTGGATGCTTCGAAAAAGGCCGAATTAGTTGGGCCTTGAATTAAGTAGGTGTACCAACAATTTTCCCAGTCAAACCCCATTTCGAAATGTTGCCAGATACCTTCGCTAGAACGTTGCATAGGTAATCGAGTGATCGCTTTCTGATCATATTCGCGGTATATGCATAAATTTACCTGATTAGCCAGTGGAGATTGAAGGGCAAACTGTATCCCATTCTCATGAAAGGTGCACCCGAGTTTGTATGTAAAGTTGACAGGCAAAATTATGGTTTATTAGTCCCTTTTTATGATAGAATACTACCTTTTTCTGCCTGGCTTTCTACAAAATGTAATCGACCTTCAGGTGACTCAGCCATGATTATCATACCCTGACTTTCAATGCCCATAATGGTTCGACTCTCCAAGTTACATACCACCGTTACTTTCTGTCCAATCACTGTGTCTTTATCCACATGTTTTTTTATGCCAGAAAGTATGGTTCGTGTTTCTACCCCAATATCTACCTTAAATGCCAGTAATTTGTTCGATTTAGGAACTTCTTCAACCTCAACTATAACTCCAACTCTTAGGTCTAGACTCAAAAAATCATCAAATTGAATGGGTGATTTTAGGGCTGGGTAATCCATGGTTGATTCAGTTGTTAGGTCTTTTAAGCTGTTTTGTAATTTATCCAATTCTAGTTGAATTGACTCATCTTCAATTTTTTGGAATAACAGGGTAGCCGCTTGCAGGGATTGCCCAACAGTTAACATTGAAGAGGAGATATCAGACCATTTTATGGAATCAGATAATCCGATTTGATGCCTTAGCATCTTCATACTTTCGGGTAAGATTGGCTCCATTAAAACCGACAGGGCAGCAACTACTTGAATACTCACATGAAGAGAGTTAAAACAGGCGATTTCGTTTGATTTACGTGTTTTCCAGGGTTCGGTGTCCGTAAAATACTTGTTGGCTAGACGAGCTAACTGCATACCTTCCTGTACGACTTCTCGGAATCGAAAATGCTCGTATGCGTATTCAATATTTTTCTTTTGAGTATCTATAGCCCCAAGCATCTCTAGATCTATAGGTTGCGGGTCAACCAATGGTGGCACCATAGAATTGGCATATTTTTCAATAAAACTACTAGCACGGTTAACAAAATTTCCAAATACAGCAACTAACTCATTATTAACCCTGTTTTGAAAATCTTTCCAAGAAAAGTCTGAATCCTTAGATTCCGGTAGAGTCACACCTAAAGCGTATCTTAGGTAATCGGCTTCAAAATGTTCTAAATAATCATGTAACCAAACAGCCCAACCCCTAGAAGTGGATAATTTTTTACCTTCAAGATTCAAGAATTCATTTGCTGGCACGTTTTCTGGGAGTATGAAATTACCGTGTTCCATGAGAACAATGGGGAACATGATGCAGTGAAAAACAATATTGTCCTTACCGATGAAGTGATATAGTTTAGCTTCATCATTCTTCCAATAATTTTTCCATGCTTCAGGATTATTGGATTGTTGGGCCCATTCTTTAGTAGCGGATATATATCCTATAGGGGCCTCAAACCAAACATAGAGTACTTTACCATCAGCACCTTCTAAAGGGACTGGAACTCCCCAATTCAGGTCTCTAGTAGCGGCTCTATCGTTTAAACCTTCTTGCAACCAACTTTTTATCTGTCCCATTACGTTGGGTTTCCAATGCTCACGTGTCTTAATCCACGACTCTAGCTTATCCTGCATTTCTCCCAACGGCATGTACCAATGTTGGGTCTCTTTGCGAACTGGTGTTTCCCCACTTAGTGCACTAACAGGATTTATTAGCTCTGTTGGATTAAGGCTATTACCGCATTTTTCACATTGATCCCCGTAGGCTTCACCATACCCGCAGTTGGGACATTCTCCTTTAACATATCTATCTGGCAAAAACATTTGAGTTGATTCATCATAGAATAACTCTTCAGACTTTAATTTAAAGAAGCCTTTATTATATAATTCAGTGAAAATTTCTTGTGAGGTTTCGTGATGAACGGCACTGCTGGTACGTCCATAATAATCAAATGAGATGCCCATTTTTTGAAAGGTATCTTTATTCCATTCGTGATATCGATCAACGATATTCTGAGGTGAAACTCCTTCTTTTTCTGCTGCAATAGTTATGGGAACTCCATGTTCATCTGAACCACATATGAATAATACATCCTCACCTTTTAATCTATTATAGCGTACAAAAAAGTCTGCAGTCAAATAAGCACCAGCTAAATGACCTAGGTGTAAAGGTCCATTTGCATATGGTAGAGCGGAGGTGACAATAATTGGGGAAAAATCAGTAGACATAATGTTTTTTTTTACTCGATCATAAAGATAAGGAAGCTAAGGGTAAATTTGGAAATTAGTCCAAGTAGGATTCAATTTCTAAAGAATATTCTGTCGATAGTTGCCTGAAGAGTTCTACGCGATAACTTGGGAGTTGAGCTTTACCTAAGGCTAAATCTTGAATTACTCTGTTACTTAAAATGTACGATTGTACATTTTTTCCATATTGTTTGACTAAGGCATCTTTCAATGTACCAAAAACCTTTTTTTTGGCTTCCTTGAGTACTTTTTGGTCTTTTTTTAATTCCTCATATTCATCAGATGTGAGTGGAGAATTAGCTGGCTTAGTCGAATCCAAACCCTTTGTAATAGCTTCTTCTATAGACGAAGTTAGCTGCTGTGAGATTGCTTTCTGAATTGAACTATTTCTCAAACTATAATGCACGGCCCGTTCATTCTTCCAATTGTTGACTAGCGCATGTTTTTGGGTTAATAATTTCAGAAAGTGATTATCAATTATCTGAAAAGGTGGCTTTCCGAGATTTTTAGCCTGTACATCTCTCCATTCGAATAGTTTTTTAAATGTATAGCCTTGAATTTCATTAAGGCCATCCAAATCTTTAGGTTTTATACTAATCTTATTGAGGTTCTCAGGCTTGATATTTTCAACTGAGTATAACCAATCATTTTCTTGTTCAAACCAACTATATCGACTTTTTGAGTGTAATTCTGCAATTACAGAATCTCGGAGTTCAAATAAGTACAAAACGTCTTCGGATGCATATTGTAATTGTTTAGTCGAAAGTGGTCGGGTTAACCAATTACTTGTTTGACTCGACTTACTTGTTTGAACACCAAGTCGAGAAGATATTTGATTGACTAAAGACTGCTTAGCTTCATTGATCAAGCTTAGTCCAATATCCAAATCTCGAACGGTAGTGATATTGCAACCAAGTGAATTCAATAGACGAAAATCTTCACCGAATGAAAAACATATAATTGAATTTATTGGGTCTTCTAAATAGGTGTAAAATTCTTCAAGGTTATTCTCAAATAGTAATGGATCAATAATATAGCAGGTAGATTGCACCCTGCATTGTATTAAACAGAGTTGAAATCCGTACCCATATCGATTTCTATCAAACTCTAAATCTAGCGCTATTTCATTAACCTGATACAGTTCTTTCAGGAAAGCGTAATAAGCGGGGAGGGTGTCAAGATATTGAACAGAATGTGACTTAGTCATTAGAATCCTTGAGACTATGAGAGAGGAGCCAGTTATATAACTCATCTCCTGAATAGACTCTTTTCCAAGCATCATGGCCAAGATCTTCATGAATAGTGAATTGCATTTTTGTGTGCCCCAATGATTCTAGCATCGCCATTCCTTTGTAAAAATATTTCTTTTCCACGGTGAGATCTTTACCACCTGCAAATACCCAAATTGGTAGATTATGCCTTGCAATGGGTGGAATAATTTGAGGATGTCCCCAAGCCACAACAGGTGCAACAGCAGCAAATTTATTGGGATATTTACTGCCCATGTACCAAGTCCCAAAACCACCATAACTAAGCCCTGTTAAATATATTCTGTTTGGATCTATTTGTAGTTCATTTTGGCTAGTATCGAGGATAGCTAACAAATCATTCTCCACGCGATTCCAACCATCAATAAAAAATGGTAAATCATCAGGAAATTCCTCTACCATAGGCGAGCTTTGAATTGGGGGGCCAGTAAAAAATGGGGCTCTGGTAGGTACCCCGGTATCCAATCGCTTAGGTACATTAGAAAGTGATCTGTTTTGTAAATAGCTAATACCTAAAGTATCCCTTCCAAACATAGGTAACTGTGGCACTATAAGTACAAATGGTAGGTTTTTTTTCATTGCCCAAGCTTCATACAGAGGGCCATGAATGCGGGTATAAGCCAGTTCATCTAGTCCATTACCACGTTCACCATCACCATGTAAGAAGAGAATAACAGGCCATTTTTTATCTTTTTGACTGTAATAACCTTTCGGTAAATAGACGTAATACTCACGAGAAGTATTATCTAGTGAACTTTGGTAGGAATGTCGAACTAGTTGTTCAGGTGACTCGTAAACATTACAATTCATCACAATTCCAAGGCAAAAAAACATAAGATAGTAACATAACTTCATCATATTATTTGGATACTTGTAGAAAAGGAGCAATGGTTTGTTTCCAGATTAGATAACCAGCTTTATTCATATGTAAACTGTCGGGTAAAAATATACTAGGCAATGGCTTACCATTTTCACCTAACATAGGATTCCATATATTTATGTATGTAAATTGATCATTTTCTAACGCAAAATCAGCAAAATGGGTATTTAATGCGTCGTATAAAGGTTTTAGGTTCCAACGTAACGGACTTGGCTTAGCTGCTAGAATAAACACCTTAGTTTCTGGTAGCTCTTGAGCCAAATATGAATATAACTCTTGAGCTTTATCAAATATTTCATCCACGGTATCTGATCCTGTAACATCATTATCACCCTCATAAATTATTACCATGTCTGGAGTATATTGGCCTATTAACTCGTGTCGATAGTGAAAAAGTTCTGCATAGGTTGATCCTCCAAAACCGGTATTTAGAATCGTAAGCTCAGGGAAGTCTTCTGATAAACTTGCCCACAAACGAACGCTAGAACTCCCGGTAAATACCGCTAGTGTTTGATCACTACTGGTGGTATTTGTATATGTATGACCACTTTTTTTACCGTATTGAGCATATCGCTCTTCAATGGCGTCTACCTCGTTTTGAAAACGTTCTAAATTTTGAGCATACACTTTGTCATTCGTAGCCAGATTAACAATAGCAAAGCATGCAAAGAGGAGTAAATGGTAGAATGAATTATTCATAGGTATCCAACTGATTAAGTAGAAGAACTAAATTGTAACTTTATCTACTCGATATCAAATAATCTTTAAAGATAGAATAGTCCTTATCTAGGCTCAGAATATATTCCTCATTCAGGTTTTTTTCCACATGGGTGGGCATAATAACTGGATCAGGAATTACTGCCTCAACTACCTCTTTAAATTTGATAGGATGAGCTGTTTCTAAACAAATACTAACTCCCTGCTCTGAGGCTAGACTTAAAGCTTTATACCCGATGGCACCGTGAGGATCAAGTATATATTTGTACGTATTATAGACATGATCAATGGTTTGTAGGCAGTCTTGATCCGAAAAACTTCCGCTACTTACGTCAAGTGCAATCTTTTTCGGGTCTGAATCGTAGAGCGCATTAATCCTACGAACGTTACTAGGTGCACCAACATCCATTGCATTGGATAATGTGGCTATACTAGGCTTTGGTGAATAGCTTCCCGTTGTTAAATAATTTGGGAAACTATTATTGGCATTTGCTGCAGCAATAAAATGGTCGATACCTAATCCCATTCTTTTAGCTAATAATCCGGCGGTAAGGTTTCCATAATTTCCGCTAGGAACTGACACATTCACTGGTATTTCGGAGGATGGGGAATAGGTAGATTTGAGTTGTGCTATAGCCCAAAAGTAATATACCATTTGTGGTAAAAAGCGGGCTACATTAATGGAATTTGCAGAGGTTAGATTGTATTTGTCTTGTAAATTTCTATCAAGAAAAGCTTTTTTAACTAAATCTTGGCAATCATCAAATGTCCCATCGATTTCTATCGCCTGAATATTTTTACCTAGTGTGGTCATTTGTCTACGTTGGAAATCACTAACTTTGCCTTTTGGATAGAGTACAACTACATCTACATTCTGAACTCCGTAGAAGCCGTGAGCAACTGCGCTGCCTGTATCACCTGAAGTGGCTACTAAAACGGTTATAGAGCGATTACTCAAGGTGGCAAAATGGCCTAATATACGCGCCAAAAAGCGGGCTCCAACGTCTTTAAAAGCCAAAGTTGGGCCATGAAATAATTCTAGACTATAAACCTGATCATGTATTTGCTTAAGCGGAATTGGAAAGGAAAGTGTTTCATCTACTAAATTCCTGAAAGTTATCTCATCAATTTCCGATCCAATAAATGGCCTTAGAACTTGATATCCAATCTCCGATAAACTTAACTCATGGAGTTGACTGAAAAACGAGGAAGGAAGGTGTGGAATTTGCATCGGCATATAGAGCCCAGAAGAATCCGGCAAACCTTTGAATACAGCCTCTTCAAAATTCGAAATGAGTAACGGATTTGCCGTACTTTGATAGTTCATACGCTACGAATAATTATTGGATTACTTGGCAACCCATTTTATTTATTTTTGATAGGTAAACGTCACAACTTATTAGGTTGTCCATATATAAGTCTTTAAGTGATTCTGCCAGGCTTTGAGCGATATTCATTGTATCGGATAACATAAATATGGAAGGCCCTGACCCTGATATACTGCACCCAAGAGCCCCCATTTTCTTGGATAGAATTTTTACCTGTTCATACATCGGAATTAGCATAGACCTAGTGGGCTCAGCTACTACATCTTGTAAGGAATGACCAATGAGTTCAAAATCTTCTTGCGCCAATCCTGCAACCAAGCCACCCACATTAGCCCATTGAGTAATAGCTGTTTTTAAGGGTATGCTTTGCCTCAAGATTCGTTTTGAATCTGCCGTTTTTACTTCGATGTGAGGATGTACTATGGTTGCTACCAAATCATCTGGGTAATGCAGTTTTACCACTCGTAAAGGCTCGTAACTTTGAACAAGGGTGAAACCTCCCAAAATAGATGGGGCAACATTATCGGCGTGTTCCGCTCCTGAAGCTAAGGCTTCTCCTTTCATCGCAAATGGTATGAGTTCATGGCGGGAAAAAGGGGAACCTAACAATTCATTTAATGCCACAACTGCAGCTGCTGAGGAAGAAGCACTAGACCCGAGCCCACTACCTGCCGCAACCTTTTTTGTGATACTAAATGAGTACCCCTTCGTTGGTTTTTTCTCTAAGGAATTCAACAATGCCTGAGCTGCAACAGTACATACATTTTTTTCTGGTTCTAATGGAATGTTATCAGCTCCAATGATTGAATCAATTACAAGTCCAGGGGTTGAGCTTTCTCTAACCTGTACTATATCACCTATATCACATAGGGCAAAACCAAGTACATCGAAACCGCTACCCACATTAGCGACGGTGGCAGGAGCAAATACTGTACAGTTCTTCATGAGATTTCCTTTTTCAATTATGCATCAGCTATACGTAAAATATCTGCAAATATACCGGATGCAGTCACTGCTGAGCCAGCTCCGGCTCCTTGAACAATAAGTGGATAATCATGATATCGTTTGGTGTAAAACAACACCACATTATCTTTACCTTTTAAACTATAGAAGGGATGTTCTGCTGAATAGGCCTGTAAGCCGATTTCAGCATGTCCAGACTCTTTGTCAAATGAGGCAACAAATTTAAGCTTTTTACCCTGTTCATTAGCCTCTTTAAATAATAGCTGGAAATGATCTTCATGCTCCAGTAAGCGATTATACAATTCGTCTACTGTTTGTGCTTCTAGACAATCATCAGGTAAAAAAGATCGATTCTGAATTTCATCTAACTCAAGTTTATGCCCACTTTCTCTTGCTAGTATCAAAATTTTTCGTTGCACGTCAATTCCACTTAAGTCAATTTTGGGATCTGGCTCGGTATATCCTTCGTCTTTTGCTCTTTTAACAACCTCCTGAAAAGGCACTGTTGCGTCATAATGATTAAATAAAAAATTGAGCGTTCCACTTAACACAGCCTCGATTCTAGAAACTTTATCACCACTTTTAAGCAGATCACTAGCTGTTGAAATTACAGGTAAGCCTGCACCCACATTGGTTTCAAATAAGAAACGAGCATGGTATTTGGTGGCTGTTTTTTTTAAGTCTAGATAATGATCAAAATTTGATGAACAGGCAACCTTATTGGGAGTTACAATGGAAATACTCTGACGTAAAATAGATTGGTAATAAGTAGGTATATCATAGGTTGCAGTACAATCAATGAAAATACTATTACGCAGATTCATTTCAACCATTTCAGCATAAAACGCATCCATTGACATAGGAACACCATGCTTTTCTAATTTTTCTTTACTTGCAGTCATATCTATACCATTCGAATTGAAAAGCATAGTTCGAGAATTAGCAAGTCCACAAAGACGGATATCGGTTTTTAATTCTTGGGATAAAAAATCTTTTTGCTGATGTATTTGCTGTAATAATGTTTGACCTACATTACCAATACCAACTAAAAATAAACTGTATTTTTTGGTATCCGATAAAAAGAAGCTCTCATGGAGCGTATTCAACGCCTTTTTGAGATTCTTACGGTCAATAACCACTGAAATATTAAGCTCTGTTGATCCCTGTGCAATGGCTTTCACATTGATTCCATTATGAGATAGTGCATCAAATAAGGTTGAGCTAATCCCTACTTGTTCTCTCATTCGACTACCAACCAATGCAATAATAGAAAGTTCTTTTTCAACTCTAAGCCTGTTAACTTTGCGTTGATTGATTTCGTTTTGAAACTCTGCTTCAATTACATCTGTTGCCCTTTCAGCTTCAAATTTAGAAACTCCTACCGTAATAGTATGTTCTGAAGACGCTTGGGTAATCATGATCACGTTAATAGAAGCCTTACTTAGGGCAGAAAATAACCGGTATGAAAAGTTTGGAACGGCTACCATACCTGACCCTGACAAAGTGCACAATGCCACATCTTCAATACTAGATATTCCTCTTACTGGATCTTCTGCCGCACTTCCATCCACGGTTATACAGGTACCCTTGTCCTCAGCTGAAAAGGTGTTTTTTATCCAAACAGGTATTTGCGCATCCAACACGGGTTGAATAGTAGGGGGATAGATCACTTTAGCACCAAAATGTGACAGCTCCATAGCTTCCTCATAAGATAAACTATCTATGGTTCGAGCACTACTTACCATTCTCGGATTGGCCGTCATCATCCCGCTAACATCTGTCCATATTTGCAATTCATCGGCATTTAAAGCTGCCGCAATAAGTGCTGCCGTATAATCAGAGCCCCCTCGTCCTAAGGTAGTAATCTGGTTTGTTTGGTTGGATGAAGCGACAAAGCCAGGGAAAAGATACAGGTCATTAGTGTCATTGATTTGCTTTGCCAGCAGTTCATAGGTCAGGGGTGCATCGACAATGGCATTTCCAAACTGTGCGTCTGTTTTTATGTACTCACGTGCATCGCATAATATTGTTTTGGGAATGGCTTCAGATAAAAAAGCGGCAATTATAGTGGAGGATAAACGCTCTCCGAAACTCAATACTAAATCAGATGATCTAGGGGATAATTCACCTACCAAGTATAGTCCCCTCAGAATATCCTCAAGATCATTTAACAATACCTTTGTCTGGGTGAGAGTCGCACTTCGATTAACTAATGGAATAATCCCATTACAGAGTTGTAAATGACGCTGTTCAATTTCATTGAATAAATCCACATAGTTTTCATTGCCAGATGCTGCTAAGTGGCTCATATCTACAAGAGAATTAGTGATACCACCGAGAGCAGAAACAACTACTACCTGCTTCTTATTCTGTGAGTAGTTTCTTCGGACGATTTCTTTTACAAAAGATAAGCTTTCAGCACTACCGACCGAGGTGCCGCCAAATTTGAGTACGATCATAGTTTCGAATTTTGAGTGAGTGAATCGAATGTAAGAATAAATACAAAGCCGAACCTAAAAACTATAATTTAGATGTTTTGTAAATATTTAATAGCCATTCGGTTAAAGGTATTTGGCTGTTCCACATTACACACATGACCACAATTAGTGACAACCTGAAGTGTTGAGTGTTTGTGTAATTGAACGATAGAACGTGCAGCCGATAAAAACATATGATCTTGATCGCCCATGATATATAAGAAAGGGATAGTAGTATCCTTCTCCTTAAAAAATCGAAGGAGAGGGTTTAATCGTTTAGTTAGTCCAAACCAGCGAATAAATTCTTTTTGATAGAGCTTTTTGGCTTCTTGAATAAATAGATGCCGTGCTTTTTTATGTCTTGATCTAGGCATGATGATCCAAGCGAATAAACTATATAGCCACATGTATGGTATAAGCTTTTTAAACCAATTTCCCAATTGCACCAACACTCTCGATCGTATGTCTAAACGAGTTATTGCCCCACATAATACTCCTGAATGAATACGATTAGGCGCCATTTCAGCTATCTGACGTATGATAATTGTTCCTAATGACACGCCCACAAAATGAGCTTTTTCTATTCTAAGATGATCCAAAACTTGCAATACGTCATGACTCACACTTTCAAATGTATACTCATTATTATAATACTGCTCAAAAAAGTCCTTGGATTTACCGTGTCCCCGAAGATCCACTAGTAATAAATTAAAGTTCTCTCTAAAAGCCTTTATTTGTTGAAACCATATGGAAGAGCTACCACCAGCACCATGGATAAAAACTACCCAGTCTTTTTCATCTCCAATGATATATGTTTTATGATAGAGCATTCCAATGTAAAACGAGAAATTCTACGTTTTTAACTCATGATTCTAATTTTTGTGTTATCAGCCAAAATAATGAATGAATTGTTTGGATAATATAGTGTTTCTACTATTTGTTTACCCAATCTTATAATGAAATAGTTATTTGTTAGCTAAAGAATGCTTGTCTATTTTTGTTGTCAATTATTATCACATCTTGCAACACCACTTTTTCTTGCAAACCATGACTTTCACAGGTTGGATACGACTGCTTATACGACTACCACTTATTTGTTTGATCACTTTGGTACATATCTTATTGATTGTGCTTTGTTACCCACTTAAGTGGATATCTACTTATTATGCATTAGTGGTTGGCTTCATTACTCATAGCTGGGGACGATGTATGATGGTTTTGACTGGTGGAAAATTAGACCTACAAGGCTCTGTGCCTAAGCCATCATTTTATCTTGTCTCTAATCACCTCAGCTATGCGGATATTTGGGTCTTATCAGCTTCACTTAGAGCTACTTTCGTTGCCAAACATGATTTGAAGTCATGGCCAATCATGGGGCAAGCCATGAAACTCATTGGAATTATTTTTGTTAACCGAACAAAGAAAATGGATGTTTCTAGGGTTAATAAATTAATTTCCAAAGAGTTACATAGTCCACGAGGTTTAATCGTTTTCCCAGAAGGGACTACAACACTAGGCAATGAACTAAAGCCCTATCATTCACCCTTATTGGAAATACCAGCGACCCAGCAATTCCCGGTTCATTCAGTATTATTGCATTATGAGGACAAAATGGAAGGGGGTAAATCATTATTTGGGTCATCTTATGTCCCATGGTGGGATGATACATCATTTGCAGCTCATTTTATAAATTTACTAACCAAAAAAGGGTACATTGCTAGACTATCATTCTCAGACCAAACATGGAAAGATGAATCAAGAAAAAAATTAACAGAATCCATTTATCAGTGGTCAGTAATTGAATACGAGAATTTAAAGAAACATGCCCAATAAAAGACCCTATCTTATTAAGAGTCTGCTTTATGTTTTTGCGGTTCTAGTTCTTATATCCAATATTCGAGGTCTTGTGCAGCAAGACAGGCAACAAAAATTTACTACTCAAACATTATACTCTGATAATTTATTTCATGAGTATTTATCGCGAGAAAGCAATCCGAAAGTAGTTGATGATACCACTCACAGCAAGAACACGTTAATTGTGTCATTTGGCCTCACCGGTCAATTACACTCTAGATTAAGTCAGTACTACACAGCAGATACCTTGGTTACAAAGGTTAATTATTTAGCCTACCCTTTAAGGGGTTATAATTCAGAGGAAGTTAGTCTAAGAAATGAACTCCTTACACGATTAGAACATGTAAAAGGACCAATACTATTTGTAGCGGATCAGGAGTGGACTCATTTAGCACTGGAAGTAGGAAGTCAAATTACTAGCGACAACCTAAGATTATTGCTTTTGAATCCTACGCCTTTACCCAATTCACATTTGCTAGGTGGGTATTATTTAAACAATCTCTTTGTTCAAGCCTTCGGGTATTCACTCCAATTTTTATACCATGCACTACCTCACTTTGGAAAACTTAACCATTGGAAGGAGAGGGCAAAGGAAATAAGACTAGTTTCATCATATCAATTATCTCAAGCAACACAGCATAGTTTTGAACTTGCCAAGATTTCTAAAATTATTAGAACTAAAACGAAAGAAAACGCCCGTTGGATAATGAACGAAAATCAAAGAATTCCTCTCATGGATACCTTTGCGCAGCGTTATTCTTTATTATCAGACAGCACCATGTATGTGGTGGACACCCAGTCATTAGCTCGTGTTTTACCATTTGAACTAAACAAGATGGCTCGAATTTCTCTGCAAGGCCCTCTCCGTTTGCCTTGGGAGTCTGCCATTCAAGAGGAATTTAATCTGGATAATTATGTTCGAGTATCAGGGGTATATTTAGCAGCATTAATGCTTATTATCGCATTAATATCTTTGTTTTCCGAAGATCTGGCTTGCATATCAGCTGGAGTATTGGCTTCTCGAGGAGTGCTTCATTTGAGTAATGCTATTTTGGCGTCAGCCCTTGGGGTCATTGTCTTTGATGTATTCATTTATGTGTTAGGTCGTACCTTTAAAAGGGTATGGTTACTGAAGGTACCTTTAAAATGGATGATGACCGAAAAGGATTTAGATTATTTTACTCATTGGTTTAGTAGAAATGCAGTGGGTGTACTTTGGTTGAGCCGATTCATACCAGGGAGTCGTTTTCCCGCTTATTTCAGTGCAGGCCTATGTAGATACCCTTTACCGAATTTCCTACTTCATTTTATAGCTAGTACGTTAGTATGGGCACCTATTTTAGGTATTTTAGCCTATTTGTTAGGACAGGAAATGATGAATTATTACGAAAGCTATTATGGGTATATACCCCAACTAATATTTGGTATTGGTATTTCACTCTATCTTATATTCAATTGGATTTTACCTTTGAGTACATCACTGGGCAGACGTAAAATTTTTCGAAGATGGATTCGCTTCAAAAAGCTTTTTTCACATAATTGATATAGATGTCCTGATATAGGTCAATATTTAATATCGGGAAGATTTAGCCTTTAGTCCTTTTTTTTGCAAAGAATGTTTTCAGAAGATACTCAGCATCTGCCTCGAGTATGCCTTGAATTACCTCAAAACGATGATTCAGCTTTTTATCGTCATGAATACTGAAAAGACTACCACAAGCACCTGATTTTGGATCAGAAGCTCCAAAAACAAGTCGGTCAATTTTAGACCACATCAGTGCTCCAGCACACATAACACAGGGCTCTAAACTAACATATAGAGTGGCTCCATGCAGATATTTGGATCCATTTGCTTCAAAAGCTGCGGATAAAGCAATCATTTCAGCATGAGCAGTTGCGTCTTGAAGCATTTGAGTTTGATTAAATCCTTTACCTATGATTTTATTTTCTTGGACGACAACAGCCCCAACAGGTACTTCACCATGGTTATATGCTTGTTCAGCTAATTCTATTGCTTTAGCCATATAAAATTGATGCTGTTGCCAAATAGGTTCATTGTTGTTCATAAATTTCAATATACTTAGCTTTTAACTCAGTAATCGCTCAAGCTCATCTTTCTAACATGGACATAGAATACATACGCTCACACATTCGAACTATTCCTGATTTCCCAGAAACGGGTATTCAATTTAAAGATATTACTCCATTATTGTTAGATAATAAGGCAAGTGAGTTAACACTTTCTGCCTTACAAAAACCTTTCGATACACTAACAATTGACAAAGTTGTCGGGCTAGAATCTAGAGGTTTTCTATTTGGACCAAGTCTAGCAGCTAAGTTTCGAGCTGGATTTGTGCCGGCAAGAAAAAAGGGGAAATTGCCATACAAAACAATACAAAAAGAGTACGGCTTGGAGTATGGTAAAGATATTCTTGAAATGCATACCGATGCCATTAAGCCAGGCGATAAAGTGATTATACATGATGATTTACTCGCCACAGGTGGAACCGCAAAAGCAGCTACAGAATTGGTTTTGGAGTTAGGAGGGCAGGTTGTTGGCTATTCTTTTATAATCGAATTAAGCTTCTTGTCGGGAAAAAATCAGCTTCTTAAAGAAATTCCATCCCACTCTATAATTCAGTATTAGTAGTTCCTAACGTACCTTGCTAAAGGGCATAGACTACAACAGGCCATACCTTTTCCTAGCGAACCATTCAAGCCCTAATAAAATCAACACAATAAAGAACCAAAACACTTTCTGCACAGGGTAGAAATACTCCTCGACCAGAATATCAACGGTATCAAATAGTCCAGTGGTTTGCATACTACCTATAAGCGATTCAATTTCATTGTATTCCACAAAATAACCATCGGTTTCAGTAGCAATACGTTGTAAAAGAGAGTTATTACGTCTCGTAATTACAAATTCATCATTGGATTTTTGAATAATAAACTGACCGCTGTTCCTAGTCACTTCAGCACCATTTTTACGTACAATGGCGTCATAAGAAAAAATACCTTCCTCATCTATGTCAATTGTTCCTGTGTACTCACCAGATCCCGAAGGAGTCAACTGTATATTGGAACGTAACTCGGTTCGTTCATACTTATCTTTTGGTGCATTATTGGTCGAAATTTGTGTATCTAAAACATCATCAGAACTCAATACTGCATTCATGAAATCGTGCTCATAAATAAGTATTTCAACAGAAGCATCATTCTCAGGTTGCCCGCTATCATTTAGCAAGGTTGCGTTGAATTGTACAGGTTCATTAACAGAGTAGGTTGTTCTGCTTGTAGTTATTTGAATATTGTCTTCATTGGGATTACTGTTAACCCAGTAAATCATATTTGAAAACAATTGATCTACATATTCCCGCAATTGATCGCGTGAACTTTGATAAAACAAATACCAATTCCAATGTGAAACCAACACTGTACGAGATGAGCTAAACTGCTTTACCTGGATCGTTGGGAATACCTGCTGATCCCCAACATAGCGGGCATTGATGATGGTATCGTATAGAGATAGTGGGCGACTCAGTACGCCCGAGAGACTAGGGGTAGACTCGGTTATTCTAGGGATATCAGCTACTATTGGATGTCTACTTGAGGTCAAAGAATTAGCATTTACCGGTGATACCGCCTCATTGGTATTGGCATTCAGTTGGAAACGTCCCACTGAGTTATCAAACCAATTATTCATAGGTTCCCATACAGAAGAATTCAACAATTTACTTCTTACAGGACTTGGAATATGTAGATATACAAATGGTATTGACGATAGTTCTAATCCAATTTGTTCAGATATTTCACGCATATCTACCCATGGCTCACCATGAATAATAACAACATCGGCCTCTAGATCTTGATCCAGATCCGTTTCTATGTAACTACCATCTCGCTGTATGGTTACCGTGTGCAAGCGCATCTGAGGGTTTGTAGATACAATATCTCGTATCACACGAACATCGGGATGCACCTGATAGGCAATGTGCACTACATCGATCTGATCATCAATCACTTGAACAGAGGTACGAAGTTCGTTATTCATTAACGTCCATTCGTTTTCCAAGGCTTCTATACTAAAGCGGAAAGATTGTAAGCCTATTTCATTCAAATTAACCCTGAAAGGGTGAAAGATCCGTTGCCCACTTGTAGTGACTTCAAGAGTGGTGCTTTCTAGTACATTCCCCATGAGGTCACTCATCGATAATGTCAGCTCTTCATTAGCGTAGCCATCTGCTTGAATGCTTACCAAGAATTCATGAGAAGTATTCAAATAGCCTAAGCTACTTCGTTGCACGTCAACAATAGATACATCTTGAACTCCGTTTGTATCACCCATTGCTACTACATAGAAGGGGAGTCCTGTTAATTCAGCTTCTATACTTGCGTCTATAGTAGAATTATGTATGCCATCAGAGACCAAAAGAATTCCTTGAAAATCCTCTTTTAATGCTTGTACTTGTTGAATTGCCTGGGTTAAACGAGAATCTGAATCGTTAAGTCGAATACTGTCTATGGCAGAAGATGGGCGTACAAAATTTCCAAATTGATACCAATCAATGTTTAGTTGCTGCTCAAGTTGTTGCAGTTCATCTAGTACGTTCTTATAGGTAGCAGCTCCTTTATAATCACCCTTATTTAAGCTCATACTTTCAGAGCTATCAAGAAGTATCATCAAGTTTTGAGGTGATTTTTGGAGATCGCTACTAAAAAAAATAGGGTTAAATACCAGTAGAAATAATATCGAAACACTTAAAGTACGTAATGAACTTAACCCTAATGCTATCTTAGAATCTAATTTCTTTTCCTTGGAGTAACTCCACCAAATTAAAAGTATAGTGCCTAGCCAAATAAGCGAGAGTAAAAAAACAGGAAAGCTATGTTGAAAGCCAACAAATTCCATGAATACCTTTATAGTGTATTCAAAATTTTATCTATAATATCAACGGAGCTCAATCCTTGCGCTTCTGCCGCATAATTGGGGATAATTCTATGCCTAAGCACAGGTACAGCTAAATATTTAATGTCATCCTCAGTAATATTAAATCGACCTTCCGATAAAGCTTTTGTTTTTGCTGCAATAATCAAATTTTGGGATGCTCTAGGCCCTGCTCCCCAACTTAAAAATTCATTTGCTATACTATGCTTATCAGATTTGTTGTAGGAAGCACCTGGACGAGTACTACTGACCAAAGATACCGTAAAATCTAGCACAGAGGAGGGTATAGGTACTTCGCGAATTAATTGCTGATACTCCAATATATCCACCTTATTCATTTGTGGTCGTGGAGAAGGAGAGGTCGTGCTAGTTGTTTGGGTAATTATTTGTTTCTCCTGATCAAAAGTGGGATAGTCAACCCAAAGCTGAAACATAAAACGATCTAATTGAGCTTCCGGAAGAGGGTAGGTTCCTTCTTGTTCAATAGGGTTTTGGGTAGCCAATACAAAAAAAGGTTGGTCTAAGACATAGCTTTTTCCCGATGCAGTCACATGATATTCTTGCATACCTTCTAGTAAGGCTGATTGAGTTTTCGGCGGCGTACGGTTAATTTCGTCAGCCAATAAAATATTTGAAAAAATAGGACCTTTTATAAATCTAAAGCCTTTAGTACCGGCTTCTTTGTTTTCCTCGATAACCTCAGTGCCTGTTACATCACCCGGCATCAAATCTGGGGTGAATTGAATTCGGTTAAAATCTAAGTCTAAAGCCTCAGAGAGGGTTTTAATAAGAAGTGTCTTGGCCAATCCAGGGACTCCAACCAGCAGACAGTGTCCCTTTGAAAATAGACTCACTAAAAGTAATTCAATAATCTCTTCTTGCCCGACTATCACTTTTTGTATTTCGCTTTTAAGAGCAGTGAATTGTTGTGAAAAGGCTTTTGCTTTTTCTACCGAATCGACTTCTTTTGTCATGTCTAAATAGTCCTAATTGTTAAAATTGGGGAGATATGGAAGCACTAGGTAAATCAATACGATATTCTATGTACACCTCTTCGCGTAGTTCCTCTACCCATTGTGTGTATTCTCGCAATTGTTTTTGTTGAAGTGCAATGTTTCGGAGTCTTTCAAAATCTTGATCCATATTAGCTACATGTTCCTCAATACGCTCATCTAAACGAATAATTCTATAAGCACGGGCACCTTGCGGTGAATTAAGAGTAAAAGCTCTTGGTTCAGAAATATCCCCCACATTTTCAAGTAACAATACGGTTCGATATAGGTTAGCATCTAATCTATTTAAAGGGATGTATCGCTCTCCAATCTCAGGATCTAATACTTTACCTCCGGTTACTTTAGTTATGGGGTCTTGGCTTTTTGTTCGAGCCAAGCTTGAAAATTCAAGGTTAGGTATTTCAATCAAACTATCTCTAATACTAATTAATCGCTCAATAGCGACATCATCATCAAGTTCTTCTGCATTTACCGAAATAAGAATATGTCGGGTCTCAATTTGATCTCCAATCCGTTTAATTAATTCTATTACGTGGTATCCATATTCCGTTTCAACCACTTCAGATATTTGTCCGGGAGTCAAGGCAGCAGCAGCAGCTGAATATTCAGATACCAATTCGTTAAGCCCCATGAGTGGTAATAAACCGCCTCTTGGACCTGAAGGACCGTCACTGTGGCGCCTAGCTAAATCTTCTAAAGGGATTCCATGTACCAAGATGGAATCTCGTAGGCTCTCAGCAAAAAAACGAGCCGCTTCTTTGGCATCACTCTTTGCTGGTGGTATTATGACAATTTGAGAAAGAGCTACTTGTTCAGGTATTGTTGGTAGGGAATCTTTAGGGATACTTTCGAAAAATTCAGCTACTTCTGGCCGAGTTATTGTTACACCAGATAAATAAGTCTGTCGAACCTGCTCCGTGGTCATTTGTTCTCTGAAATCTTCTCTGAATTCTTCACGAAGCTGGATAACAGGCTTACCAAAAGCTCGTTCTAATGCCTGTTCGGATCCTGCTTGCATTACAAGTTGTTGTATACGTTGATCCATTGCTCTGTTTACTCGGTCATCTGATATTATAACCGAGTCAATTTTTGCCTTCTCAAGTAGAATAAAGTTTTCTACTGAGTTTTCCAGAAAACTAAACCATAATGCTTCACTAAATGGAATATTCTGACCATAACTTCTATTTTGCAATATATAGGTTCGGACGTCGGTATCGATATCTGACTTTAATATGACACGATCATTAACCTGAGCGATAATCTGATCGGTGGGCCTAGGCTGCGAGATCGTTGTGTTTTGAGCCCAAAGCAAGGTGGGGGTTATCAGTGATAACAGATATATTGCGAATAAAGCCCCAATAAATCTAATGGACAGGGGTTTTGTTAAGTTCTTGGGTTCGTACATACGTTTAATTAGGTAATTTTATTTCTATCTCGTTGTTTGCTTCTGCCTGAAGATAGAGATTCTGTTGATAGCTTTTGAAGCTAGTCCGTTTTTTTTCTAACAATAGCCATTGTTGAATTTCTGATAGCAACCACTCTAAATCCGGATGTTCTCCTTTTGGTTTTTCTTCTAAAAGTTGAACAAAATGGTATTCATTCCCTACTTTTTCAATAACTGAAATTTCACTTAACCCAATTCTCTGCAAGTATCTATTCATAATAGGAGAATCGGAGGCTGCTCTGGTAATTGGCCAAAAACGTTCTGAGTGATCAAGAGTATACTCGGGTTGAAGTGCATAACTTCTAACCACATTCTCCCAATCACTTCCCCTCAATAGCTCTTGACGGGCCCGTGATGCTTCGCTAAGGCTATTGGCTTTAAAGAATCGGAATCGGATAAATCGTTCATCCAATAAAAAATTATCTTTATTCTCTTGATAGTAATCTCTTGCCTCATCTAAAGAGACGGTCACATCTGGATTTAGTTCGTTGGTTATGTAGTCTTTAGAGATTTGTAATATGTAGTCCTCTGTAAGCTCGTTTATTTTGTCCATTACGTCCTTTTCACGATGGATTCGCAACCGGTAAGCCTCTTGCAATAATATTCGGTCCATAATCCACTGTTCTATATAGTCACGCATGATTTGAGCTGAATCTGCGAGGGCAAATTGCTGTGGCGGTATTTTTTGCAATAACTCAGATTGTAATAACACATCATTATTTACTTTCGCAATAATATACTCATCATTCGAACTCTTGAAATCACAATTGAAGAGAACTAAGGTTAGAATGAAGAGTAAAAAGTGTGCTATTTTCAACGTATATATATTTAAAAGGAGTCTCTTAAAAGGATTTGTGATATATGCTAATTTCAGTGGGAGATGGAGACATTCACGTTTAATTTCCGTCTAAAGTCGCAAAGTTATCATCTATAACCTCGGGATACGCTTGTATCTGATACTTATTTCTGAGTCGCTGCATCCAGTTTTCCTCGCGAACAGGTTGATAATCTGATAACAAACGATTGAAAGCTTCATCAAAGGTCATTTTCCTAGCCGGAAGAACATCATTAAGCACAAAAAAGGCCTTTCTATTATTGTAGGTAAAGTATTCACTAATATTTCCAACTTCCATTTCGGCCAGTTGAGTAAATGGTTCTCCTTGAAAAATTCCTGTTGAGTCTGACATCACGGCTACCGGAAAATCATTAGCTCTAAGACTATCGGGATGTCCTCCTTTAACAATAAAGTCCTCAGCTTTTTTAAGGGTAGAATCATATCTAGCCGAAACAAGATGATAGTAATATCGAGTTTCAAATCGATAATCCGTGTCATTGCCAAGGTAACGGTCCATTAGTACGGTAGAGTCAACCGTTACACTGCTCCAAACAGAATCTTCATTAATTTGATACACCACAAGACCTCGATGATAAGAGTCGGTTTGTTCAGAAAACTCTGGAAATATGTTTAAAGTAAAATTAGCTAGCTCTGAATCGAGGAAATATTCCTGATAGTCGCTAAACCAGCTTGACTGCACCTGATTTAATGTTTTATTAGAGTGAGTTTCCATCAAGTAATCGTAAAAATCTGCAACAGTAGCGATACCACCCTGAAAAACGAATAAGGTATCTGAGTTAAAACCATCGGCCACATCAAGTACCTGTGTAACCGGTAACGAATCGGCTAGGGTGAATGAATTGGTGAGATCGGTAATGAGTTCAGTGTTAACACGAAGATTATACTGCTCGGATAACCAATTTAAGACAAATTCATTACTGCGCTCAAAATTAGAGCTATTATCTAACTCTTGAGTTAAGAAATCATCCTTTTCGGCTTCATTTTTAAATGTCTGTACTGAATCAACTCGAAAAATATGAACCCCATACGTGCTTACAATAGGTCTTGAATAGGGCAGGGTGGGATCTAGATTCATTACCGAATCAATAAATGCTTGGTCATAACGACTACTATAAGATACCCATCCAATATTTCCCTCATTAGATACCGATGCTCGGTCTTCAGAAAATTCGACAACTAAATTCATCCATGGGGTTCCTTGTTGTAGTTGTTCATACAAATCATCCATCTTTTCTATATCACCCCGACGAGAGATAAAAATATGAGAGACATTTCTAGCAGGAGTCCGCTCTCTGCGCTCTTCTAAATGGATGAGATGGTACCCAAATTGGGTGCGAACTGGCATCGACAGCTCACCCTCATCCAATGCGTATAATGCATCTTCGAAGGCCCCCACAGTAACACCAACGCTAAACCAGGGCAAATCACCTCCCATTAACTGACCATTTCTGGTTGATGAGTACTCCTCATTTAACTCAGCCATCGTCTTTTCTCCGGATAAAAATAATTCTCTGGCCTCCATTATCTTGTTATAAGCTGCCAAAGTATCCGCTGGTGATGCGAGTGGAAGTAAAGAGATTAAAACATGTGAGGACTTTAATTCCTCATTATATCTACTCTTGAATTGTTCGAATATGGTAGGTTTAATTTCGCGATCTAACCAATAGGCATATGCTGCTTGTTTTGCATACATAGCGTATTCGTCCAGTATGGTTTTATTCTCGAAATAGCCTGCTTCTTTTGCCGCCAGCAATTTGGCTCGGTAGTTTAAATAGATAGGTAAGAAATCTTTTAATTCCTCAGCTGTTGGGTCTTGATTGACACCACCTGACATAAAACCCTGCATTAAATCGCTAAACTCAATTGTCTCTGGGCCAACCGTACCTACAACTGATTCAGATTTATTTTTCTTTAGTACATTGGGAGCGCTTGAACAGTATAGCGTTAATATGCTCAATGCAAGAATGATTAATAGGGAAGTAGAATAACCTTTTCGAGTGAACATAGTAATTGTTTTATTTAGCACGTTTAATGAATAGTTGAGTTAATTGTTTGGGATGGTGTATGTTGAATATGGTGAATCTTTGACTCAAAATAGTTCAAGGCATTCAACCACCAATAACGACCAAATTTAAAGAAAGATTGTGTCTTTTTTAAAATAACATTCCCGCCCATGTAGCGGTCATTAAATTTGCCATTGTTCCTGCGAAGACCGCTTTAATACCAAAGCTTGCTATTTCAGATTTACGTGATGGCGCTAGACTCCCAATTCCTCCGATTTGAATAGCAATAGAGGATAAATTAGCGAATCCACATAAGGCAAAAGTTGCCATAGCAATAGTCTTAGGAGTTAAATTGGCAGCTGCAATTAAGTCAGCTAATTTTAAATACGCTACAAACTCATTCAGTACAATTTTTGTCCCTATCAGAGACCCCACAGAGGTCACATCTTGAAGAGGTATACCAATGACCCAAGCAACAGGTGCTAAAATCCAACCAAGCAACCATTCTATACTCAATGAGCTACCAATAACAGAGTTTAATCCTGTATTAACACCCACCCAATCGAGAAGGCCATTGATCATGGCTAATAATGCAATAAAGGCTAGCAACATAGCACCTACATTAGCGGCTAGTTTAAGCCCAACACCCGCACCAGTTGCAGCAGCATCAATCCCGTTAGCGTCTGATTTTTCAACAACCATTTCAACAGTACCCGCGGTAACTGCTTTTTCGGTTTCAGGTTCTAAAATTTTTGCTATGATTAAAGCGGCTGGAGCAGCCATAAGTGAGGCTCCCAATAAACGCTCTGCAAAGCGTTGTTGAGCCACTACCAATTCTAACCCATTGGCTTCAGCAAAGGATTGGCCCAACATAGCTACATAGGCCGCCATCACACCTCCAGCAATGGTAGCCATACCACCCGTCATGATTGCCAATAACTCTGACCTTGTCATTTTATCTAAGAACGGCTTAATCACCAAAGGGGCCTCTGTCTGGCCAACAAAAATGTTAGAAATCACCGATAAAGTTTCTGCGCCTGATGTTCCCATTAGTTTTTGCATGCCCTTAGATACTCTTTTCACTACCCATTGCAGAATACCATAATGATATAATATAGAGGTGAGAGAGGCAAAGAAGATAATGGTAGGCAGTACTTGAAATGCAAAGATGACTCCAAATGAATCTTCGTACTCAGGACCTCTGGCTAGCGAACTAAATAGAAATTCCGCACCAGCGGTGGTGTAGGTAAGAACGATGACAAAAAAACTGGCTATCCATTCAAATAACACCTTAGGCCAACCCAATGGAGTCCAAACATGACTTAATGCACTAGATTTTAAAATAAATATAGCCAACAGGAATTGGATTCCAAGCCCCGTCAAGACCAACTTCCAATTTACCGCTTTTTTATTAGAACTTAACGCATAGCTAAGTCCTATAATCGCCAACATTCCCAGAAGGCCTCTTAAAATATCAATTAACATGAAGGTATTTCCATTGGTTAGTATTCTTAAAGCTTCTTTGTTCTTTTGTCAATGCCACGTGTAAAGCAATGCCTTGCCCTTGGCTCATAGGCATCATATTCACCTACCAAGACTTGACTATCCGAATCAATGACTCGCTGCGAATAGCTAGCTAACATTCCGCTTTTGGTACAAATGGCGTGTAATTTTGTTACAAATTCTGCGATAGCTAGTAAATAGGGCATAGGTCCAAATGGTTTACCCTCATAATCCATATCTAAACCAGCAATAATGACTCGTTTATTATTGTTGGCTAACTCATTCACTATATGCAGTAGCTTGTTATCAAAGAATTGTGCCTCGTCAATACATATGACTCTAAAGTTCTGGCTTTTTTCAATTATTTCATCCGCACTACCAACCACAAGTGAAGGAATGGTGGTTTCATTATGAGAGACGACTTCAGATGAACTATATCGATTATCTACACTAGGTTTGATGACCAATACCTGCTGCCCAGCAATTTGAGCTCGTCTTGCTCGCCTAATTAATTCTTCGGTTTTTCCACTAAACATCCCTCCACAAATAACTTCAATCCATCCATACTCTTGGGGAAGGTAACTGGGCTCATTTACCATATTCTCAGCTAATTCTTATTAATTGGTATGTTTATATGATTGACCACTTAGGTTTAGTCTTTTTAGACTTTGGTGAATTTGGGATCACTGTAAAAACTCCATAGTCTAGAAAACTGGTGCTAATCAAGGCAAATATTACCTATTATTCACTCAGAGGCAAATCCATATTATCTTTTATTTATGATACGGACTTTGATTAAGGCCTTCTATGTGTCTTTTTTATACAGAGTGTAAATTGTGGAGTAGAATCTGGTTAATGTGTACCCACCACATACGATTCTGCTCATTGCACATATATTTTACATATTACGAGTGATTCATTATATTGGTTTTATATGAAGCAGTTCCACTTAAGAAAAACACCCCCATCATCACCGAAAGATTATCAAATCGAGTATGAATCTGCTCTAAATCAGCAACAACTCAGCGCGGTGATTAGTCCTGCAAAACGATTACTCCTACTAGCAGGGGCAGGTACAGGTAAGACCAAAACACTCATATACAAAGTATCACGGCTTATAGAATCCGGTGTACCACCTGAGCAAATAGTCTTATTGACCTTCACTAGACGTGCCGCAAGAGAGATGATGGAACGTGCAACCCAATTGTTAGATGAACGTTGTCAATATGTACAAGGAGGTACATTTCACTCATTTTGCACACAAATTTTAAGAAAATACAGTAATCATATAGGCTATAACAATGAATTTAGTATAATTGATAGCGCTGATAGCATTGACCTCATTCAACATGTGCGTTCTACTCTCAATATAGACCATCGTTCACAGCGTTTTCCTGCTAAACGAAGTCTTGCAAAACTGTTTACCCTTCACAAAAATAAACAGCTCGATATGAGGGTATTATTACAAGAATACTATCCTCAATTTCTAATTCATGAAAAGGATGTGATTAGACTCTTTAAAACCTATGAGTCCTATAAAGCCAAACATCACATAATGGATTTTGATGATTTATTGTTTAACACTGAAAAACTTTTTGTCGAGCATCCAGCAATATTAGAGCGAGTTTCAAGTACTTGTCAGTATGTATTAGTTGATGAATATCAGGATACCAACAAAATACAGGCAAGCTTGTGTGAATATCTCTCGTCATTCCACCAAAACTTGACCGTGGTAGGAGATGATGCTCAAAGTATCTATGCGTTTCGTGGATCAGACTATGAAAATATACTACGTTTTCCAGAAGAACATGCGAATACAGAGCTAATCAAACTAGAGGAAAATTATCGCTCATCGCCCGAGATACTAGAGGTTGCTAATGCTGTACTCGAGCAAAGTTCTATCTTGTTTAAGAAAAAGCTCTTCACCAATCGCGAATCTAGTGACTTACCAGCACTAATTAAGACAGTTGATGATAAAGAAGAAGCAGAATTTATATCGCAATTAGTACTTCATCTCAGAGAACATCAAATAGCTTTGGGTGAGGTCGCTGTACTTTTTCGAAACGCAAGGGATTCCTTTACACTAGAACTTGCTTTACAATCAAAGGACATCCCGTTTAAAAAGTTTGGCGGTCAGAAATTTACCGAAGCAGCGCACATAAAAGACGTATTGGCACATATTAGGATTTTAAGTAACCCTGACGATACGGTGGCTTGGCAACGAGTTTTGATGCTCATCGAAGGAGTTGGTCCAAAAACAGCAGAAGATTTGTTTCTGTGGATCCAAGAGGTTCAAAGAAAAAAAGAGGGGGCTTCTTCTAAAGATTCCACACATTGGTTCAGTGATTCTGAGTGGATGAATAAGAATTATTTTAACGGTTTGAACCGGCTTGGCTTATGCCTCATGAATGCTTCAAAGTGTACACCTTGGCACGACTCCATTCCACTAATTGTGGACTATTACCTGCCCATTTGCAAAGATTTATACGATGATGCTTCAAAAAGGGAAGAGGATTTGGCTTCCTTATTACAAATAGCAAAAACCTACCAAGATATACAATCATTTTTAACCGATCTTGTGTTGGAACCTATCACCGATACGGTGACTGACACTCTTGCATCTAGAGAAGAAGAAGCACCACTCACCTTAAGTACCATACACTCGGCAAAAGGTTTAGAATGGAAGCATGTACTAATAATGCAGTGCTTGGACGGTAGTATTCCAAGTACTTTTTCTATAGATAGTGAAGAATCACTGGATGAAGAACTTCGATTGCTCTATGTAGCGACTACCAGAGCAAAAGAAATGCTTTATTTTACCTATCCAAGGACTTCATTCAGGCAGAGAGAAGGGGACTATTTGACTAAAGCCTCTCGCTTTTTAGACCCCATTACTGACAAATTAGAACCCTGGGAGCTCATCCATGACTCCAATGACCCTAATCTAAATGAAGGTGAAAAACCGCCCTTATTAGAATAATCGGGTGTAACATCTGCACTCATCCGTACGATTGAATGACTGGTTCACTAATATGAAGGGGTATTTTTAGCTTACTAGACATGTGCGTTGCAACAGATTAAAGCAGAAAATTACATCGCGACCACAGCGAGCTTGATGAAATACACCTCGTCCTTAACTTAACTTTACAACTTAATTTACTTGACAGGTTAATCATTTAAGACATTGCTGCATAGCAAGTTATT